>Ga0214543_1008318_pt1 | contig 17089 bp, 12 predicted proteins | sample CNSS2metaG_FD_160094 | JGI IMG/M metagenome (GOLD analysis project Ga0214543, IMG submission 160094) | Root nodule microbial communities from cowpea collected in UCLA plant growth center, Los Angeles, California, USA - CNSS2 | ecosystem: Host-associated > Plants > Roots > Nodule | place: USA... | reverse complement strand
TTGGAGTGGAATTATTTTGTGAAGAGTTGTTGTAGAGAGGGAAAGTTGTAAATGTCCATACTTATATACAATATAATGCACGTAGTTAGGAGCACAATGGATTGAGGGCAGGTGTGAGTGTAAGACATGAAGAGTATCTAACCCAAAACCAATACTGCACAAGTACTGATACGATGCCTGGCGGCAGAGCCAGGTTCGCCAAGCGATAGCGAGGCGACAGTGGGATTCTGGTGCAGGTGGCGTCTGGCGGAGGGAAAGGTCCCGCCAAACGATAGCAACAAAAATAGTAGCTTTAGGAACAGTGTTTTCCTGGTAGTGCAGACGGTCCCAATGGGCGGTGGTTGTAGACTTTGTGATTTTTGAGGCGCTTGGCGCCTGGTGGTACGTGTCCCCCGCCAGGCGGTCTGGAAGTTGAGGGCGCCTAGCGGTACATGTCCCCCGCTAGGCGATTGAGTTGTTGTAAGTCCTAGTTGTAAGTCCTAGTTGTTGGACTACTTAAGGGTGTTCTACGAGGCTTTTAGTGATGCTTAAAAGGTGGGATTGCTGGGTTCCTTGAGTTGTGGCTCGGAACGTATCCTTTGAGTTCTGGCTCGGGATAGGGGTTAAGCATGTGGTATTCCTTGAGTTGTGGCTCGGAATAACATCTCTTGAGTTGTGGCTCGGGATGGCGAATGAACATGAGGAACCGCTGAGTTGTGGTATTGGGTTGGCGAGTGTTGCCGGTGTGAGTGTGCTGGTTGTGGCCAGTACGGATAGGTGCAGATAGATTGCCCTCCTCAGTTGTTGGCTGACGAGTTTGGTAGTCTTGGGACGATACGAACTATGTTCGTATTTGGGAACTCTACTTGGCGTTACGGTGTATGATCCGTAGCAATGTTTCTCGCACGTGCTCTATCGGTTGTGGCCGATAGGTATGGCAGAAAGTCATCTTGAAGTAATCACTAGAAGAGGTAGAACACGAAGATAATGGGTGTGGTTATGTTATCTGGTATTCTAAAGATGTTTGGGCATGTCTAAATATATATGTGTTATATCTGATGTGATGTGCTGTTTTATCTGTTATAATTGTTAAGCTCACCCTATCTGCTTGTGATTGGCGATGATCGTGTACGCGGTACACGGGAGCAGATGTTGTTGATGCAAATGGCTCTAGTGAAGCTTAGCTATGGAGAGGGGATAGATTAGGGAACAACTTATGTTACTTTTCTTTGATTATTGAAATACGTTGTAAACCTTTACGAGAACTTTTATAATTAATTATTTTGGTGCTTATAGACTTGAACAATTGTTGGTATTTAATAAATTTTAAATTTCCTGCATTTTGGGAAATGAGGTTTATTCATAAAAACGATGACTTTATGATTTTATTTATTTTAATCAGTAATATCCTGACGGGATGTTACAATTTTCCCCTAAGCATGCTAAGGTGCATAGGAAGTTATAGATTCATGTGATGGAGGTGGATGAGATGGAGGATTCAGTTGAGGAGTTAGATGGGGATGTTGAGGAGGAGGGTCATATGGAGGAACCTCTAATATCAGTTAGTGCATTAACTGGTTTGTGTTCTTGCAAGACTATGAGGACAATGCGGGTGATTAGTTTTGTTAGGAAGAAGCCAATTCACATTCTGATTGACAGTGGAAGTACTAATAACTTCCTCTATGTGCAAGTGGCTAAGAGGTTGGGGTGTAAGATTGAGCCAATGAAACCTTTGCGAGTTTCTGTGGCTGATGGTAATACATTGGCTATATCTTCCATGGTGAAGAAATTCAGTTGGCAATTGCAACAAAGTACTTTTAACTCTAATGTAATGCTGCTTCCCCTTCGTGGTTATGATCTAGTGTTGGGAATTGAGTGGCTGGTAACCTTAAGGAATATTATATTTAATTTTGACAAGCTGGTGATGGAGTTTTCCCTCAAAGGAAAAAGGCATGTGTTGAGGGGTTTTTCTTCAGGGGGCTTGAAAACAGTGAAGAAGCAACAAATTAGTAAAGTCATTGAAGAAGGAGTCAACTTGTCTATGATTCAGTTGTGTGACTAGGGAGAAGGGTTACTGCAGACTATGAATACTCATGCTGATAATGGAGAGGTTTTTGTAAAAATCGATCAAGTTTTATTGGACTTTGCAAATTTGTTCCAAGAGCCAAAGCAGTTACCTCCTAGAAGGCCAGACCATGATCATCAGATTCCTTTGATACAAGGATCTGATCTAGTTAATATCAGACCCTACGAGTATGCCAAACACTAGAAAGATGTTATTAATGGGTTGATTAAGGAATACTTGCAATTTGGAATTATCCAAAACAGTAGTAGTCCCTATGCAAGTCTAGTTGTGCTGGTTGGCAAGAAGGATGGGTCTTGGAGGATGTGTGTTGATTTAAGGGAGTTAAATAAGCAAATTGTTAAGGATAAATTCCCTATTCCTCTTGTGGAAGACCTATTGGATGAACTACATAGCTCATTTATCTTTGCCAATATTGACTTAAGGTTAGGCTATAACCAAGTCAGAATGCATCCAGATGATGTGTATAAAATTGCATTTAGGACCCATGGAAGACACTACAAATATCTTGTGATGCCCTTCAGTCTAACTAATGCTTCGACAACCTTTCAAGGGTTGATGAATGCCATCTTTAAAGACTATTTGAGGAAGTTCCTTTTGGTATTCTTTGATGATATACTAGTCTACAGTAAAGGGGAAGAGGAACATTTGAAGCATTTATAGATTGTGTTGAAGACCTTGAGGGACCATTCTTTGTTTGCTAGACAATCCAAGTGCTTCTTTGGTGTGCCTAGAGTTGAATACTTAGGACACTTTATTTCCAAGGAGGCAGTGGCTACTGATCCTTCCAAGATTGAGGCAATAAGGAATTGGCCCTTACCTTAGAATATTAAGCAGTTGAGAGGTTTTTTGGGGCTATCCGGTTATTACAAGAGGTTTGTGAAAGGGTATGGTGTTATTGCAACGCCCTTATCTAATATGTTGAAGAAAGATGGGTTTTGCTAGTCTGAGGAAGCTAAGGCAGCCTTCCAGCAATTGAAAGAGGCTCTTATTACTGCTCCAATTCTTACTTTACTTGATTTTTCGAAGGAATTTGTGCTAGAATTAGATGCTTGTGGGTATGGCGTTGGTTTTGTGTTGATGCAAGAGCATCATCCTGTGGCTTTCATTAGTAGGATCTTAAATCAACAATAGCAATCCCTATCTACTTATGAAAAGGAGCTTATAGCAGTAGTGTTTACTATCTAGAAGTGGAGGCATTGTTTGCTTTATCATCATTTTACTATTAAGACTAATCACAAGAGCCTTAAATACATTCTGGAGCGGAGATTTACCACTGATTTTCAGTAGAAGTGGTTGGTTAAACTGATGGAATATGACTTTGCTATTGAGTACAAGGAAGGTCAGGACAACATTGCAGTTGATGCTTTGTTAAGGGTGCAGTTATTTGAGTGTTGTCAGTTGCCGGTGCATCAGGTTCAATCTGATATGTTGGCCAAATTTCAACAAACTTGGTCTATGGATGATGTTTTAAAAAAAGTTATTGAGGAGATTCAAGCAGATCCTTGTTCTCATAATCATTTCACATGGCAGAATGGTGATTGAGAAGGTAGGGCAAAGTGGTGGTTGGGCAGAAAGATAATTTGAAGAAAGAAATTCTCGAATGGATGCATTCTTCTCCTACATGGGGACATTCGGGAAGGAAGGCTACTTTAAAGCAAATTGAGGTTATCTTATACTGGAAGGGCAAGACAAAGGATGTGATCAAATTCATTCAGCAATGCCAAATTTGTCAAACTTGTAAATATGAAATAGTGGCTTAACTAGGGTTATTTCAGCCTCTTCCAATCCTTGGTCACGTATGGCAGCATATATCTATGGATTTTATTGAAGGCCTTCCTAATTCATTTGGTAAGTAGGTGATATTTGTAGTGGTGGATAGATTGAGCAAATCTGCTCATTTTATGCCTTTATCTCACCCTTACAGTGCTTCTGATGTGGCTCAAGTCTTTTTGGATTTTTTATTCAAATTACATGGCTTCCCAGATTCGATCACTAGTGATAGGGATCCTGTCTTTGTGAGCCATTTCTGGCAGGAGCTGATGTCTTTGCAAGGGGTGTAGCTTCGGTTGTCCTCTAGTCTAAGTGGCTAGCTTTGGCTGAATGGTGGTATAATACCACATTCCATAGTGCCATCAATACTACTCCATATGGGATCGTGTATGGATAACCTCCTCCAGTATGCTTGCCTTATTTTCCTGGAGAATCAAAGATTGAGCTGATAGATAGGAGTTTAAGGAAGAGGGAGGAGATGCTTAAGGTTCTGAAGTTCCATTTACAAAGGGCACAAAACAGGATGAAACAGAATGCTAATAAGCATAGATCAGAAAGGATTTTCGAAGTGGGAGACTTTGTGTTTGTGAAATTGCATCCTTATAGGCAGGTTTCAGTTGCTAACATGATTAATGCTAAATTGAGTCTTAAATTCTTTGGCCCTTTTGAAATTTTTAGCAAAGTTGGTGCAGTAGCTTACAAGTTGAAACTACCTTCTACTTCTAAGGTGCATAATGTCTTCCATGTGTCTTAGTTGAGGAAACACATTGGAGAAAACAATGTGGTGTCTGGTTTGCCTTTCTCGAAAGAGGAACAATAGGACAAAGAACCAGAAGCTATATTAGATTGCATGACTGTGAAGAGGCAGGGTAGAGCTGTCACAAAGGTATTAGTCAAGTGGAAACATCAGCTACTTGAGGATTCTACTTGGGAATACTACTATGACTTGAAGAGGAAGTTTCCTTTCTTCAATTCTTGAGGTCAAGCAATTGCTTAAGGGGAGGGCTATGATACGATCCTTTGTATTGAATTATAAAGATCATATATGTGTATAGAATACGTATTGATTTGTTGTTATTTTGTTAGTTCTATTTTGGGAAGGAAGTTAGTTAGTGGCTGTTATTGGATATAAATAGGAAGAATGCATATTTTGTTGTAGCTATTCATTCATTCATTCAATTCTGAGAACAATTCCTTCCTTCTGTAATCTCTATTACTCTTCCATATGAATGAGATTCAAACTCTATTCTTCCAGTAGAGGCCCTATTGTTCTTCGTCAATCTTCAATATTCAATATTCCTAGTTTGATTTTATCACATGAAGCGTTAATGCCTTCACACACCATATTGCGCGATCTGTAAAAGCAAAGCTAGACCAAAAATGGAGAGCGTAGTAGATCCACCGCAGATCTGCAATTGCATCAGCTTTCGAACAACATCGCGTTCACGTCAAACCATGACGCCGGAGTGGAGAGGACCACCAGAAACCTGCGATCATGACACTGCCTTCGAACCACCAATGTAGTACACTAGAACAACAGCCTCGCCGACAATTTCAATGGCAGCCGTCATTGCACATGCGACAAAAACCATGGTGGAGGACAAAACCCTAATGGAGGCAGGAAAAGAAACCTTAATTTTGGAGAGAGAAGATTTGCCACGTGTTAGTCTGTTATTGCACAGTCAACGAGTCAACTCTGGTTAATCATTCAAAGACTGGTCAAACATTGTAGATTCTGATCAATGCTGGTCAAATATTAAAATAAGAGGGACAAAATTGGAAATTGGACAGAAATTAAGTTGCTAAATAATTAATTAAAGATTTTTAATTAATTATCTTTGGTATATCTCAAATTATCAACAGAGAAAATCTTCTAAATATTTTAGAAATTAATAAACTTTGTTAATTATTTGAGAAATATTATATCAATAGATAAAATATTTTAGCAACTGAAAACCCAGTCCAAGTCCTATATTAAGAGACCAAGGGAGAAGCAGAAAACAAGCTTGGGACTTCAGAGTTTAGGAACCCTTAAGAGGGGCCTAATTTCGTTTCCTTTTTCTCTCTCTATTCTTCTTTTAGTTTTATTTTAGTTTGCATTCCATGGAAGGCTGAGCTTCAAGGTTAGTTCCACTATAATTTCTTAGTTGGATTATGAGATTAGCATAAATTTTTTTGTTCTTTTGATTCTTGTTGTGATTTATTTTCATTTATGTCTTTTGGTTCTTAATTTAGTAAAAGTAATAATTTTTACATTGTAGCAAGTTAGCACGATGTTAAATCTACATAACGTAACAATCGTATGAGTCCAAGGGTTTTTAAATTTTAATTGAGAAGTTACTTTGATTAATTTTAGAAACTTTCATATGATTGTATGAGTTTTTGCTAATAATTGAGAAGTTACTTTGATTAAATGTGAAAACTTAGATTAGAATTAATCAAGAAGTTACTTTGGTTAAAAATCAATTCCGTGTTCGTTGGGAGACGACTTAGGGTTAACTTAACCCATACTAATTTTTTTCTGGCTACTTTCTTAACAATAGTAAAGTTGTTATAGATTAGTAGTATTAATTTGATCGTGTCAACGACAACGTTATCTGTATGTGTTGCTGATTAAGTGTATCTGAAATGTTTTTGATGATGTCCATAATAGCATGACAATGGTTAACATGACATGTATGTGATAATCTGAAAATGATAATCTGCTGCCCCGATAGTCGACTAGCCAACTAATGTAGTCGACTAGGCTCGCGCTGACAACAACTGATTTATAAAATCAGATCACTGCACCTTCTGTTTTCATAGTTGTTCAACCCAAAGAAAGAAAGAAAGGTGTGAAACGGGTTCTTGTAGCAATCTTGGAAGATCCTCTTGAGAATTTCATCAAGAAACATCAAATTTGGCTTGGCAAGAAGAAGAAAATTCAAACTTGGAAAAGGTGTACTCAATCTAATTTTTAGGTTGTGTTCTTGTGTTCTAAGTATAGTTTGAAACTCTATGTTTTACTGTTTTCTGGTTAAAGCAAGTGTGTGTGATAGCCTTACTGTTTTTGGTTGTTAAAGCAAGTGTGTGTGATAGTCTTGCTATTTTTGTTTGTTGAAGCAAGTGTGTGGTATAGCCTTGCTTGTGTGATCTTTTTTATCTTAGAGTTTAGATTTACCAAGTGTATATGTAAATCTTGTAATTCTTGAGATATAGTGAAAATCTCTAGCTGTAGTTTGCTAGGGGAAACTGGATGTAGATTCTAAGGAATCGAACCAGTATAAATCTTTTGTGTGCTTTATCTCTTCTTCTCTATATTTTGACATGGTATAAATGCTCCAAACATTAAGCATCCAATCATACTATTTCAATTGATTCAACAAGCAAAGAGTTTATCAAAACAGTCTCGAAATTGCTAAAATTGGGCAACATTTGCTAAAACCAATTCACCCCCGTCTTGGTTGTGAAATATTGGTGCATGAAATCTAACAAGTGGCACCAGAGCTGGTTAGTCGAATCCATAGTCGACTAGATCCTAACAGATGGCCAATATTTCACATACTTTTTCTGAAGGGGCTTCAATAAACAGACTACCCTTATTCTTTGGAGATAACTATCCCTTCTGGAAAATCAGAATGATAATCTTTTTAGAATCCCTTGATAAAGGTGTATGGGATGCTATTGTAAATGGGCCATTCATACCTACAAATTGAGGAAGGAAAAACTATGCCTAAAGATTTCTTATCTTGGACCCTTGATGAAAATAAACGTGCTCATTATGATGTGAGAGCCAAAAATATAATCTCATTTGCATTAACATTGGATGAATTCTACGGGGTATAAATTTGTCAATCCGCCAAAGAAATGTGGCATGTGTTAGAGGTGACTCATGACGGCACAAATGAAGTTAAGAGAGCTAGAAAGAACACATTAATCCAGGAGTATGAAATGTTTAGGATGTGCAAAAAAGGTTCACTCATATTGTGAATCATCTCAAAGCCTTGGGAAAGACTTCTGAAAAAGAAGAATTGAATATCAAAATTCTGAAAAGTCTGAATAGAGCATGGCAGCCTAAAGTCACTACAATATCAGAATCAAGAGACCTCACCACAATGAGTATGACAACTCTCTTTGGAAAACTAAGAGAACATGAATTGGAACTTGGACGACTAAAAGAGGAAGAGGAAGGGGAGAAAAGGCAAAGCATTGCATTAAAAGCTGCTGCAAAAACTGAAAGCAAAAGCAAAGCCAGCAAAGATAAAGAAACAACAGATTAAGAGGATGAAAATTCTAATTCAGAGACACTGAATCTTATGGTAAAACGTTTCTCAAGATTTTTGATGTACAAAAATAAATATAATGCAAAATCTGCAGCTGCAGGAAATAGAAGATTCCCTTCCAAGAGGCAAGATTCACCTAGCACTCCAACATGCTATGAGTGTGGCAAATCTGGTCATATCAAACCTGATTGCCCAATTCTCAAGATCAAAAAGAAATTGGAGCAAAAGATTGAAGCTACAAACAAATCTAAGAGAGTGAAGAAAGCATATATTGCTTGGGAGGTCAATGACTCCAGCACCTCTAGTGATTCAAGTGAAAGCCCTGAAGAAGAAACAAATATGTGTTTAATGGCTGATACAAAATCCTCTGCTAGTAGTGTAAGTAATCTTGAATCCATTGATGAAAGTTATGAAAACAGATTCTATCAACTACTTGATGTATATAATGAGTTGCATGAAGAGGCTAGAAAGTTGCAATATTCTAATAACAGACATAAAGGTGAAAATAGGTGGCTTGAAAACAGATTAAAACAACTTGAAACAGAAAATGAAGAGTTGAAAACTGACCTAGAAAATATAGAAAAGCATAAAAGTTTTAATTGCAAGAAGAATGTGATTAATTGTGAAAATTGTTCCAAACAATTAGAAAGAATTAAATATCTAATGAGTACATTAACTAGATTCACTCTAGGAAGAAATAATTTGGATGCAATTTTAGGTTCCCAAAGAAGTGTACTGAATAGAGAAGGCATAGGTTATGCAGAACACGAAAATAAACTTAGTAGTCAACTAGAGTCAAGGAAATTCGTTAACTTGAGTAAACCATCTTCTATTGTATGCTTTTATTGTTGTGAACCTGACCAATACATAAAATAAATGCTACTTTAAGAATTGTGGTGTTCCTGAGGGTAAATATGAATGGATAGCTAAAGAATCAAATGTTTTGTCTAACATGAAAGGACCCAAATTCAATTGGGTACCTGTATCATCTCTTTAAATTGTTTTACAGGGTTTATGAAAAGCCCAATGATCAATGTGCTACTATTTTTGGGTTGCACAACTAAAAATAAGTTTGAATCATTCCGTGCTTCAATAATGATATGGGTAAAACAACTTTTAACACTTTTTGATGATGTTTCTTAGGACATAAAAATTAACCTTTTACTACCAAAAGTGTTTCTACAAATACAAATTGTGTTGTTACATCTATATTGCTATTCTTCAACATTTTAATGAATTAGACATACTTGATTTCACATTTACAACATAAAAATCTACATCAGATTTTACCATTCTACATTAAAATAGTCGACTTACGAATCAACTATCATCTAAATACTGCACCAGAATCAATATTATTGCACCTATTTTTCTGTTCCTGCCTTACATAGTCAACTCCTTAGTTAACTATCCTTTTCATACTGCACCAGAATTGTCACCACTGCACCAGATTTTCTGTTTCTGCATTACGTAGTCAATTTCGTAGTTAACTATTGTTTCATATTGCATCAGACTTTGTAATTTCTGCATCTGGTTTTATCTTTCTGCATAAAATAGTCAACTTGCTAGTTAACTAGTCACGCATTTTTCATATTCCCTGTGTTATATTTCGAAGCAAGTCGACTACATTAGTAACCTAGTTAACTACGTCTGACACAAAAGTGGTTTGGTAAAAAAAAAAATTCTCCTTTAAACTTCTTTCCAATACAAAACCTCCAAACCCCCAAATCTATTATGAACCCTAAATCCCCATTCTCTAATTGTTTTCAAAATTCCCAATCTCTTTAAAATCCTTGAATTGTGTTGTTGTTATTCATCCTTCCAGCAACCTTTATATGCGTCTGAGGAAGAAGAAGAGAAATTTGCCGTTGCCATTGTTGATGATGAGGAAGCATCTCCATAAGCTAAAATGTTCGATTAATGGGTTGTAATCTTGCTATCCTTCTTCTTTTGCTTTCATTTTTTGCTTAATTTGGTTTTAATCTGTACAATGCCCAATCTAATTTGACAATTGATATATGGCACATCTTTTGCTTCTCTGTTGTATGTGTTGTTTGCCACTTCTTTGTCTGATCCACATTTGTGAAATTGATACTGAATATGTCTCACCGTTTGCATATTTTTTTACTGTCATTCCCTTATTTTGCTAAATGTCCAAAAATAGGGAGAAATGTGTGTGTGTTGCTAGGGTGTTGTGCCTTTGATAAAAATTTACTAAAGAGATATTGTGAACATAACTTGTTTAGTATCATTCATTGCGCTTTTGACAACTCATCTTTTGGATTTATTGCATGCTTGTTCACTGAAAAGGAAGAACCATGACTTTGACATACTAAACATAACTTGTTTGAGGTAAAATGTGCATTTTTCATATTTTTATGCATAAAATAATCAACTAGATAATCAATTAAAAGATTATTTTCTCTATATTGTTGTGCTTATGATTTTGCTCTATGATATTCGTTTATGCCAAAATCCAAATTAATTAATCTTCTGCAAAATTGATTACATGATGTTTTGATGATTCATCTCTCACCAACATTTTTCCATTTTAATCTTTGAAAATCTATAATAAGAAAGTAGATATAGGTGTTAGGTGTTTGTTCCTAGGGGGAGTAACCATGCATCTAGATTTTGGGATCAAGATTGTTCTATTGTGATTGATTGTACTTTGAGCTAATATGATAAAATTTGTTGTATTTGGTTTTCCCATTAAGTCCATGTTGCTCTTTTCTTGTTACTTGATTTGACAATGTTGCTTGTGCTTTGATATTCCAATTTCTCTTATCCCCATCTGCTACATTTTACTTTGATACCATATTATTTAATGACATGCATTCCATAGTTATGATATTCTATGATTTCATTGGCCTATTCATCATATAAGGGGTTTCAAGTTAAGGGGAACAAAGGTAGCCCATGGTTTTGAATGCTTTTAGCTATATACTTCATTGAGATTGGCTATTTTCTGCATTTTTTTATCCCTGTTTTTGATCATGTCCAAAGGGGGAGAAAGGTTTGTTATTCTATGCAAGTTTGTCCATCATAAAAAAAGGGGGATATTATTACTGATTAAGTGTATATGAAATGTTTTTGATGATGTCCACAATAGCATGACAATGGTTAACATGGCATGTATGTGATAATCTGAAAATGTTAATCTGTTGCCCCAATAGTCGACTAACCAACTAATGTAGTCAACTAGGCTCGTGCTGACAACAGTTGATTTATAAAATCAGATCACTGCACCTTCTGTTTTCATAGTTGTTCAACCAAAAGAAAGAAAGAAAGGTGTGAAACAGGTTCTTGGAGCAATCTTGGAAGATCTTCTAGAGAATTTCTTCAAGAAACATCAAATTTGGCTTGGCAAGAAGAAGAAAATTCAGACTTGGAAATGGTGTACTCAATCTAATTTTTAGGCTGTGTTCTTGTTTTCTAAGTATAGTTTGAAACTATATGTTTTACTGTTTTCTGGTTAAAGCAAGTGTATGTCATAGCCTTGCTGTTTTTAGTTGTTAAAGCAAGTGTGTGTGATAGTCTTGCTATTTTTCTTTGTTGAAGCAAGTGTGTGGTATAGCCTTGCTTGTGTGATCTTTTTATCTGAGAGTTTAGATTTACCAAGTGTATATGTAAATCTTGTAATTCTTGAGATATAGTGAAAATCTCTAACTGTAGTTTGCTAGGGAAAACTGGTTTTAGATTCTAAGGAATCAAACCAATATAAATCTTTTGTGTGCTTTATCTCTTCTTCTCTATGTTTTGACATGGTATAAATGCTCCAAACATTAAGCATCCAATCACACTATTTCAATTAATTCAACAAGCAAAGGGTTTATCAAAACAGTCTCGAAATTGCTAAAACTGGGCAAAATTTGTTAAAACCAATTCACCCCCTCTTGGTTGTGAAATATTGGTGCATCAAATCTAACAGTTTGTGACATAATGGAATACATGCTTGGAACCTCAGACTTGAGCACGATCTTGATTCCTGTTACTAAATACTTTTCTTATTATTCTTGGGATTGAGTGTATTTTGAATGATCTTGAATGTAGATCATCTTGTGGTTGTGTATTGGGCCCGTTTAATGATTCTTAATTAATTGATTGTTATAGAAGGTCAACAACATTTCATGACAAAAATAGGGATACTGATAAGGATGATTATCAAAACCAGGACTATGATGTTGCGGCATTAGCAAATAACTTAAGTCAAGTCTTACGTTATGGAATTTACAATAATGATGACATTGAAGAGGTACAATGCATGAAAGAACAAAAATATGTGCAATTTTTGTGAGATTATTAAGAATCACTTTCTGATATGGTGTTGCATTATGCTCACAAAGCCCTTAGAATTGTTTTCTTCATAATGACAAAAAAGTACATAAAAAGCCTACAAACATTATTTTTATAGTGTAATATATATATATATATATATATATATACATATCTACATACATACATACATATATACATATATATATATATATATATACCAAGAAGACAAATAGAGAATAGAATGGTTGTTTGGGTTTAAAAGAACTATCTAATATCTGAACTTTTATGTTAGGTATAATAAAGGAAGTTTACAACTTTTTGAAAAGGTGACTTTTTTGCAATATATAGGAATTATCCTAGTATTTTTTAGAGATTTATTTTTATAGGAATTGTTACTTATCTATAGTTAATAGTTCGTTCTCAAAGTACTTGACAATTCTCATTAATTTGTTGTCACTATGTTAGGAATAAAAAACTTCCATCTCCAAGACTAATAATGATTATAAATTTATATAAATGGTCTGGATTATGGGATAAAGGGCTTGTGAACTATGATTGAAATGTTGTCCATTTTGTTGTTGCAAATTTGTGAACAATGATTGAACTTTAGAACACAATAGATGTTTCTAAATGAATTATATATATATATATATAATCATCTAAAGTTTAATGTTAGGAATTCTGGGTTGGATGCTTATATGATCAAGGGAGAGAAGTGGGATGACAGGGTAGAGATATGTCTACTAATTTCAGGTTATATTTGCATGGAGGTGGTCATCAATGATTTTTGACAATTTTTAACCGTCAAAATATGATGAAATATCATAAGAAAAAAAAAATTTTTTGGCGGTTTTTAATCGGTAGTAATTTTTTTTTCTTTTCTGACAGCAATACTAGCGGTTAAATGTTTTTTGTCATAAATGATTTTTAACATATGTAATTCTAACGGTTTTTTAAACCGTCACAAATTTTCACTTTTTTGTAGTGTCTTTTGGTTTTCCAGGTTTAATATTTCTATGGCAAGTGAAATAGCTAGTGATTTATGTCTTTACTCCATGAATTCTGCATTGTTATTTAGTTTTTATTTGGATTGGATTTTACGTGTAATTATAAATTGTCTAAAATATATATAAAATCTGCTAAAAAAGCATGTGGCCCATTCTATGTAATCAAAACTTGTAGTTGCTGCTTGTGTAAAAATAATCTGTGTTCAAGGCAGCCAGCGTAATGGTCCCTTTTTATTAGTATATGTTTTATATACTCTTTTCACACCGTAGAACATTAATGTAAGTCTTAAATACATTAGTTGCAAAAGAAAAAATGAAAAGAACTTAGTTTCATTACTATGTTTGATAACAAAGAAGAGAAATATGATGATCGTGTGTTTTCGTTCAGATAGACTTGGAGTTCATAAACTATTACACTTGTTAGATTACACACACACATCCAATGCAAGGTTCGCCTTAATACTTTATTGCATTTCAATGATAAAAGCAACATTTTTTTCGTGTGGTTGAAGTTTTAGATGAAAAACAAAGTTATGTGGTTTAGTTGTAACAAATAATATTTGAAGTATTAGCTAGCACATTGTGACATAAAGTACAAGTATAATGCATATGAAAATCACATAGGATTGCTTGGACTATAGCGATTACTATAGAAATATTGATCTTTCTTAGTTTCTGGGAAGGTATCTTAGTTTCAGATAACTGGATTAGCTCAAAGGTGCTTAGGCATGATGTCATTAAGAAGTGTTGATCTTTTGCTAGCAAGTTGGATGGTAGTTGCCTGGTAATTACGAGTAAATTTCTCTATCTAACTTCTTTAACAAAATATACTCCAAATTATTATTATTATATAATACATTATGACGCACATCTTTCTTTCTTTCTTTCCTTTCAAACCTAATAACAACAAAACAAAAAACAAAAGCTAGAACTCATTAATTTACATAATTAATTCAATTTTATAGAACTCATTGTGAGATTGGTCTTTGTAGCGAGAAACCTGCAAGCTACCAATGCCAAGAAGCCATGAAAATTGCAAGTAAAGCAACAAAACCAAATCCAAGCCCTTCTAAGGATCCTTAAACTGTTGTTGCCAAGGTTTGCTTAATTGCTTCAAACATAAGATATATTATGTTGCATAAGCATACCAAGTTTTGATTGCAAAGTAGGAAAAATTAAAATAGCTAGGATTATTATTTAATTTCATTGATGAACTTTGTAGGTTGATTTGGTCACCTTGTTGGAGAAAGCAATTAGTTATGTCAAGGTTCTTTAGTTGCAAGTAATTAGCATTTTTGCCTTGACAAGATGAAGTGATTTGTATGCATGCAATTCTTTATTTAATTTATGTTTTGATTATAGAAGGTGAGTATGTCAAGTGATTGTTTTGTTAATGCTTTGATACTTAGGAGGATAATTGACCTAAAAGGTGATAAAAGCTCATCTTTCCCACCACTAAATAACTTAAAACCCGTGAAAACATTGTAAGTTCAATGACTCATATGTTTTTTTCTCTTAGAAGTTTTTTCAAAAATGAACTATAGTTTATCAAATTGCTCACTTACTCCTTTCACTTTGGTGATATACTCACGATCTTTAGGTATGATAAACCTATTAATGAGGTCCATTGGTTTCATGAATCACACACTACCAATTGATTTAGTAAAAGATAAACATTTAAGTATTTACCGTGAAATCTTACAACTTTCCTAATTATCCTTTTTGGTTTCTCTTCCTCTTTTCATAGGACAAACAAAACCATGTTGCAATTTACAATGTTAACCAATTTTATGTTATCTTTTTCTCAATCACTACTATACATACCTACCTTCCCATTTTAGTTTTTTCTTGAAATACAAGGTGATTGTTAGAGACATGTTAAGTTTACCATTATGTATTAGATTATTTAAGCTTTATTTATATAATCCTAAAATTATTTTTTGGAATTTTAAGAAATTTAAAAAATATTTCAAATAATTTTTAACAATTTTTAATTGTGAAAATAAGATATATTTTGTGGCAGTTTTTAATCGTCAAAATATGATGTACTTTGTTGTGATTTTTTATGGTAAAAAAATATGATGCATTTTGTGACAGTTGTTAACCGTTAAAATATGATGCATTTTGTAGCGGTTTTTAACCGCTGTTATTATGTTTTCTTTTCTAACAACAATATCAACGATTAAATATTTTTGTCAAAAACCATTTTTGACATGTGTAATTGTGGCGGTTATTTTAACCGTCGGAAATCATTTGTGACAATTTTTAACTGCTAAAATTTTTAATTTTAACCTCTACAAATATTACTATTTTTTGTAGTGTCTCGTATATAACATCCCTAAGGAATATTACTTAATTAAATAATTAAAAATAGAAAAGTGAATATCAAAAGTCACAATATTATTATTCCCAAACGCGCAAAAATTTAAAATGTATAAACACACGCCATAAATTTATAAAATATAAATAACAAAAGTATTACAAGTTCCAAAATTCTTATTCATAAATGAAAATATAATAAAATCTCTAGCTCTAGTCCTAGCTAGCCCTCACTCCGTGGTCTGATCATCCTCAGCATCACCTGTATCAATATCTGGTCTCGTGTAACGAATCACAAGATCATCGCCAATCACAAACAGAAAGGGTGAGCTGATGAAAATAGACAAAACATATATAATAACACAAGATAAGGAATACACCCATCTTTTCATTCTACTTAGTTCTTTGCCAAGACCTTAACCACAAGACTTTTCAGCCTTCAATTCACACAAATGGTTAGCCTTGGACATGGGAATATGATGCTCACACGAACTTGCCCGCTCGTGGTCCTGCCTCTACGAACCTCCTCGCTCGTAGTCTTGCTCTACGAACCTCCCCACTCGTAGTCCTGCTCTACGGACCTACCCGCCCGTAGTCCAACACATGTGATCCACCAGCCACATAGTTCCCCGCACGAAGCATCTCTCAAGTGTGAGCACGGAACATACAAACCTACCTCGCTCGTATCCCCACGCAAGAGTAACTGGATATGAACCTCCCCACTCATATCATCACATGTTAACCATGATCCATGAACCTACCCGCTCATGGCACAACATCTCCCGATCCAAGTATATTATCGTTGCGTTAAAACATCACACAAACAAACCATGGACAGCAGCGTTATCGCCTGGCGCAGCATAAGCGTCGCCAAGCGGAACCTGCCCAGACCGTATGGCGGCACAATCCTCACCGCCAGGCACCAAGTCAGTTCAAAGCCTCTATATGAAGGACTTTCGCCTAGCGGATCATACCTTACCGTCAGGCATTGTGCAGTGCAGGAACATCCCTGAAGGTTCTATCGCTTGGCGCACCTACTCGTGCCGCCAGGCGCTATAATAGTAGCGTATTCCTACTGGTTTTTAGCACCCAAACATATTAAGACTTATGTTAGAATGTACACCCAAGTGTGTAGGTATGTCCCCTTCAATTTAGGAGAACTTCCTAGCAATACAGTTCTCCTCTATGGTGTAAGAACCCATGCTTCAGAATCTTCCAATTTCTCTATCCAAAATTTGTAGTTTAATAAGTGAACTATTATTGCATAAGAATTCAGTTATGGTTGCGACAATGCTTACTAATCCAATAAGTTTACCATTCACACATCCTAATACTACTGTTCTAGAATAATATCAAAACCTTCTCCTAATGTACTTAACTCACACTAT
>Ga0214543_1008317_pt1 | contig 17089 bp, 20 predicted proteins | sample CNSS2metaG_FD_160094 | JGI IMG/M metagenome (GOLD analysis project Ga0214543, IMG submission 160094) | Root nodule microbial communities from cowpea collected in UCLA plant growth center, Los Angeles, California, USA - CNSS2 | ecosystem: Host-associated > Plants > Roots > Nodule | place: USA... | reverse complement strand
AGGTGATGGTCCCTTTAAAGTGCTAAAAAGAGTAAATGATAATGCGTATAGGCTAGAGTTGCCTGAAGGCTATGATGTGCATGCCACCTTTAATGTTGCTGACTTAATACCTTTTGCAGGTGGTACATATGATGAGGCAGAGACTACAGATTTGAGGACAAATTCTTCTTAAGAGGGAGGGAATGATGAGATGCCTCGATGATGAAGGATTGACCCCAACCAAGGATGAAGACACATGCTTAAGAAGACTAAGCATGTGTAGAAAGGAAGTTCACTAATCCTTCATCCCTTTCATTTGTGTTTGTTATTTTTGATTCCCTAAGTTGACTTAGTTGAATCAACTTTAGTTGACTTGTTGACATTTGACTAGGTTTGACTTGTTGACTATAGTTGACTTGACTTAAGCCAACATGCTAATCTATGTGTATTTGCTTTGTAGGTTAATTAGGAGTAAGAAAGCAATGCTAGGTGGCGCATGGTGATTGGGGAGCATAAATGATGTGGATGAGAGAGTAAAGCAAAGGCATAAAGCATAAAGTAAAAGGCATAAAACAAGTGTACCTATGTACCTTTGGTCTGCTTTGTTTTTAGCACACTTTGGCCACTTTTTGGAGACATATGAGACACATTCTTTGTCTGCTTTTGTGCTAGAACGAAATTAGCCTTACACACACCATAGTTGGCTCTTTTGTCTCTCATTTTTGTAACCTTATTTGACCTAGTTTCTAGAAGCTAGAGTTAGGTTTTTGTAGAGACATCCTTAGGTATCTTTTATTTGCTTAGAGGCCCCTAAAATCTTCTATATAAGGGGTGCTCCTAGACATGTAAAAGGGTTGAACATTTTGAAGTAAAAACACTCATGTGTCTCAACCATTTGTGAGAGTTTCCTCCCTTGGGAGTGAATACTTTTAAGCCTTATCTTGCATAGCAAGTGGCGGCACACATCCACTAATCTTCAAGTTTGCCATGGCTTCTAGCCTAGCCTTGTAGTGGCGTGCTTCTCACATTTTCACCATTCCTTTCCTTTCCATTTATGTTTTCTTCTTCCTTTAATGGGTTTTGGGTTTCTATGTTTTATGTGCTTTCGATTTCCTTTTTGTTTTTGAATCAATCCATCATCTTCTTCTCTTGAGCTTTGTGAAAGGAACCTTCACATCTAGATAGTATGCTATCTTAATGTCCAGTGGGGATTTCGCTTAGCTTTCTTAATCAACTCACACCATATTCAATAATCTTAAAAAGGAACAAGATAATCCTTCATCATAAGCCAACATGCTAATCTATGTTTATTTGCTTTGTAGGTTAATTAGGAGTAAGAAAGCAATGCTAGGTGGCGCATGGTGATTGGGGAGCATAAATGATGTGGAGGAGAGAGTAAAGCAAAGGCATAAAGCATAAAGTAAAAGGCATAAAACAAGTGTACCTATGTACCTTTGGTCTGCTTTGTTTTTAGCACACTTTGGCCACTTTTTGGAGACATATGAGACACATTCTTTGTCTCCTTTTGTGCTAGAACGAAATTAGCCTTACACACACCATAGTTGGCTCTTTTGTCTCTCATTTTTTTTACCTTATTTGACCTAGTTTCTAGAAGCTAGAGTTAGGTTTTTGTAGAGACATCCTTAGGTATCTTTTATTTGTTTAGAGGCCCCTAAACTCTTCTATATAAGGGGTGCTCCTAGACATGTAAAAGGGTTGAACATTTTGAAGTAAAAACACTCTTGTGTCTCAACCATTTGTGAGAGTTTCCTCCCTTGGGAGTGAATACTTTTAAGCCTTATCTTGCATAGCAAGTGGCGGCACATATCCACTCATCTTGAAGGTTGCCATGGCTTCTAGCCTAGCCTTGTAGTGGCGTGCATATCACATTTTTTACCATTTCTTTCCTTTCCATTTTATGTTTTCTTCTTCCTTTAATGTTTCTTTGTTTTCTATGGTTTATGTGCTTTTCATTTCCTTTTTGTTTGAATCAATCCATCATCTTCTTCTTTTGAGCTTTGTGAAAGGAACCTTCACATCTAGATAGCATGCTATCTTAATGTCCAGTGGGGATTTCACTTAGCTTTCTTAATCAACTCACACAATATTCATAACTCTAAAAGAAAACAAGATAATCCTTCATCACTCGAGCTAAGGGACCTACAACAAGAGCCATGGCTAGGAGAATACAAGAGGAATGGGCCTTAAATGCGCATGCAAGGCCCAAGATGAACTTCACACGGGCCAAGGAAGATGTGAAGACCTAGCCTAGGACATTTTGCTTGTAAATACTAGATAGGATTTTATTTTGGGCTTTGTATTTTGGGCCCAGTAGAATAAGGTTTTCTTTGGGCCATGTATTGGGCCTTAGAGGAAATTGGGCTTTAGAAGTAATTTTGGACCAAAAAGGGGAATTGGGCCAAATGGGCCAAGAGTAGTGTGTCTACTCTAGAAAAGCCTAGAAGCTTCTCAAACTTGCTCTCCAAGGTTGAGAGTTAGCTTCCCATGGCAAGACAAGTGTGACTTGCTTAGGTGGCAAGTCACACCTCTCACATGCTCCTTTTTGGCTCCAAAATTCAACTTTCTAGACTCCTTTTTTCCTCCACTTTTTGGAGACTCCTTGGTCTCATTTTAGCCTATAAATAGAAGGCTTAGGAGATGTATTTTCAGCTTGAAATTGAGTAATGAATTTCTGCCCAAATTTGTGCACAAATTTCTTTTGAGCTCACCTTAGAGTAAACTCTTCTCTAGTTTACTCTAGTCTTCTTCCTTAGCAGTTGGCCTTACCTCTCTTAAGAATCCTTTCACCTACACCAAACCAAACACCTTAAGCTTCTTTCCTTCATGATTCCGCATCCAACACCATCCATGGAGCCTTCATTCTTCATGCAAGCTTCATTGGAGACAAGAAGAAGCCATCATCTTGGCAATTATTGAACATGTATCTCATAACACCTATAAATGAAGCTGGCAAATCAATACGCTTACCAATGGAAGAAGGATCAATTTCACCTTTGTTAACAGCTTCTTGTAACCCATTCAGAATATCGGAACGAATGAGTTTTTGATTATTTCGTATAAAAGACAACCTTTGGGCTTCAATCATAGTGTATATATCCACTAAAAATTGTTGAAACAATCTACATGAATTTACAACGTTACCAAATTCAACCTTTCTATTTGTATTCTGAAAGCAATGAATTCTCGTAAAAAATTGTGAATTCTCTTTCTACTTTGTCCATATTTGTGACAATCTCTAATTGGAATATCCTCTTGATAACCATCCTCTCTATATAGGAAAATCAAAGGATATTGCAGAGGAATGAAACATGTGTGTGTTTCATGTAGTCTTGTCAACTGACCAGACTCTTTCTTGACAATGATGTCCCTTCCTACATCTAAGGTGCTTAAATCACCAATTATCATTGTTGCGACTTCATCTACTATTGGTGTATTGTATACTCTAGGATCCTTAAAGCGATGTCTAAATAACCTCAATCCAAAATCTGATTGTTCATCATCATGTACAAAATCTCTTACTCTTCTAAATGTTTGAGCAAGAACATTGTATTTGTCAATCATGTTTTTCAACTCTTCGATCAATGATTTATCAAATATGGATTGTTGTGTATCAGACTTGTAAAATTAGAAATTAGTCAATTATATACGCAATGATCGGTAAAACATAAATAAAGTATGTACACATACCCAAAATGACTAACTTTATTTGTTGTTTCATTTTCTGTGTCATAAATATATAGTTGTGCAAATTTTGGATTTGATCCTTTTTCGTGCAATAAACTTCCAATGCGATGGTAATTTTGACCACAAAGAATAAATTGAGGAGGACCAGATCCATCATTGATTGACGAATGGATCTTAGCACCAATGGATACAAATGAGAACACGTTGTAACTTCTTATGTAGTGTAAGAAATGTTGGCTTGTAGTATCTTTACCTTTCAACAACTTTTAAAGCAATTGTGCAGGTTTCTTCAACAATGGAAGTTGGACTTTTCCCTTTTGACAACAAAGAGAGAAATCAACTTGTTTTAATCTTTTGCATTTATCAAATCTTTCTTCGTACCATAATTGAGCTTGACAATAGGGACACTCATTTGAACACTCCCCAACATCAACATTTGCTAAGTACATAAACAACAATATGTCATTACTTAAAGAACATTTATATTTATATGTACAATATAGTAATTGATGAAGGATTGACCCCAACCAAGGATGGAGGCACATGATTAAGAAGACTAAGCATGTTTAGAAAGGAAGTTCACTAATCCTTCATCCCTTTCATTTGTGTTTGTTATTTTTGATTCCCTAACTTGACTTACTTGAATTAACTTTAGTTGACTTGTTGACCTTTGACTAGGTTTCACATGTTGACTATAATTGACTTGACGTAAGCCAACATGCTAATCTATGTTAATTTTCTTTGTAGGTTAATTAGGATTAAGAAAGCAATGCTAGGAGGCACATTGTGATTGGGGAGCATAAATGATGTGGAGGAGAGAGTAAATAACAGGCATAAAGCATAAAGTAAAAGGCATAAAACAAGTGTACCTATGTACCTTTGGTCTCCTTTGTTTTTAGCACACTTTGGCCACTTTTTGGAGACATATGAGACATATTCTTTGTCTCCTTTTGTGCTAGAACGAAATTAGCCTTCCACACACCATAGTTGGCTCTTTTGTCTCTCATTTTTGTAACCTTATTTGATCTAGTTTCTAGAAGCTAGGGTTAGGTTTTTGTAGAGACATCCTTAGGTATATTTTATTTTCTTAGAGGCGCCTAAACTTTTCTATATAAGGGGTGCTCTTAGACATGTAAAAGGGTTGAAAATTTTCAAGTAAAAACACTCTTGTGTCTCAAGCATTTGTGAGAGTTTCCTCCCTTGGGAGTGAATACTTTTAAGCCTTATCTTGCATAGCAAGTGGTGGCACACATCCACTTATCTTCAAGGTTGCCATGGCTTGTAGCCTAGCCTTGTAGTGGCGTGCTTCTCACATTTTTACCAATCCTTTCCTTTCCATTTTATGTTTTCTTCTTCCTTTAATTGTTCTTGGTTTTCTATGGTTTATGTGCTTTCCATTTCGTTTTTGTTTTGGATCAATCAATCGTCTTCTTCTCTTGAGCTTTGTAAAAGGAACTTTCACATTTAGATAGCTTGCTATCTTAATGTTCAGTGGGGATTTCACTTAACTTTCTTAATCAACTCACACCATATTCAATAATCTTAAAAAGGAACAAGATAATCCTTCATCAACTATAGCCAACATGTGAAACCTAGTCAAAGGTCAAGAAGTCAACTAAAGTTAATTCAACTAAGTCAACTTAAGGAATAAAAAATAACAAACACAAATGAAAGGGATAAAGAATTAGTGAACTTCCTTTCTAAACATGCTTAGTCTTCTTAAGCATGTGCCTCCATCCTTGGTTGGGTTCAATCCTTCATTAGTAATATAAAAAGACTAAAAAGTATTGTTGTACCTTGAATTTCAGCTTTTGAATACAAATCAGAGGAGAAATGTCCAATTATGTAATCTGAAAGAAGACAAAGAACCAATTTTACATACAGAAACAATAAGTATTTATTCTTTAAAATGAACGATTATTGATTACCATCATTTTCATCTTTATCAGAATTATTGTCAAAATCCAATATCTTTGAAATAGATCTAATAACATGCTCCCGAGAAGGCTGACAGAATTGTACACCGTCAACATATATTGAAATGAATATTAGGAAGATGAATTTGTAACAATTAAAGTAATTAAAGTAATCAAATTAATTTTGTTAATAATAGAAATTACCATGACTTTGGTTTTGTTGAACATAAAAATGATTAATAACTTCAGAAAAAGAAGAAGAATTCAGTGAAGCAGGACTGAAGCTGGTACCAACATCCCTAAGGAATATGACAAAAATTTAATACATAAAATCCAAGATAAAATAAAAAACGCATTTAATAAAACCATTTCCCACAACACGGGAAATTTAAAACTTTCATATCACTGTCATAAACCAGGAGTCCATACTTATAAAAGTGAAATAAAAGTCAATGGCTCCTGAAATTGATTACATAATTGTCTCAAAACTAAAATATTACACATATATATATATATACAAAATTACCAAGCTAGCCCTTGCTCCGAGTCTATGCATCTCCTGGCCCACCTGTCACATCATCTGCTCCCGGATAACAAGTTATTCGATCATCACCACACACACACAGAAATGGTGAGCTATGCACAACATACATAAACGAAACATGAATAGAAATATGTTTCCGAACCCCAAAATAACATAATTAAATTCATAATTTCCAAATCACCCAAACCATGACCTCATAGTCCTTCATGAGTTATATGGATGAACTGAGTCTTGGGACTTCCCTGTGCTCCCACGAAAATAACTCATTCGTGGTCCAACCCTATGAGCCTATCCCGCTCATAGTCCTACCCTACAGACTCCTCGTCTGTAGTAAAACATCCAAGTCTCACACTTGGACCCTGGCACGCACGCAATCACCATACTATGGACTCCTCGCCTAATAGTAGTTGACGAGAACATCACAGTTCCTTGCCCATCGTGCGCCCGACACATGCAATCACCATACTAAGGACTCCTCGCCCATTAGTAGCCGACGGGAACTCAACCAGTTCCATGCCCATCATGTGTCCAACCACCGAGCACATCCCAGACCCCTAATGGATTTAGTCCTTCAAGCCCAAACACCACACCACATGCATACACAACCTATATTTAGGAATAAACAACCAAAACCTCACACACAAGCACACACCAACCTGGAATTTCTCAACATCAAGACGTCATGTCGCTTAGGCGAGATCCTCTCGCCTGGGCGAGTCACACATTCGCCCAAACAACAAACAAACCTCGCTTATACGAGCATTCGACAGAACAAACATGAACACACTTTGAGAACTCGCTTAGGCGAACCACTCTCGCCTAGGCGAGAATGTCAGTCGCTCAAAATTCCACAGCCTCGCGCCTGGGCGAGATATCGCGCTCAAACCTCCAGGTTCTCCTCGCGACCTCGCTTAGGCGAGTGCCTCTCGCCTGAGCAAGAGACCATGTCGCTCAAACCTCTCTTTGGTCGCCTAGACGTGAATCACGAACCAGAACTCAATGTGCGACTCTGCAACTCTCGCTTAGGCGAGATGGACCCACTTGGGTGAGACTTGTAGGGTTTCGAGTCTGATCACGCGCACAGTTGACTCTAATATTGCACAAACATACCAAAACACAATACCAGCATTCCAAAACAATGTATAACATTCCCATTCACTCTAATTCAACACTAAACTCATATAACATGCTTTGTACCCATTGGAGATACCTCAACTCGAAAATTACCCAAAGGAACCACACAATACCCCAAAACCCCCATCCAACACTTGCTAAACATAAAGGACTTGACAACAACATCAAGTGTATCAAATTCTCAATCTTAACACGCATATGACATCAATTCATACCACAGAGTATTCAATTGACAATAGAAACTCGGGAACACATGCAAAATTCATATACACTTAATTTCAGCACCCCTAACCTGGAATTATTGATCAAAATCGAAAAAGTAGAAGCCTTGATTCGCAATCCCCGCTTGGTCCAGCCCTTGCACACTCAAACTCCACTCACTCTCAAATTCGTGCTTCTCTCTATAGCAGTTCCCCACAATGCCCAAAAACCCTTCCTTTTACCCAAATTGTGGCTTTTATAAGTGCCTTTAAAATGGGTTTTAAAAATAAAATGGGATTGGCTTTAGTGTGGGCTTATTGGCTATTCAAGTCCCTTAGTGAGTGATTTTTCAGCACCTCCTAGGTTTTCTTTACCTCTTCACATTCATGCCACAACAAATAATTAGCAAAAATAAAGCTTATGCTTTACCCACCAAGGTTTGAACCCATGACCTTCCACTCATAAGGCCAAAGCACAACCATTATGCCAATTCACATTTAATGATACCCTCCAATCAAAACAGTTTACATCATCAATCCCATACTCATACATATTATTAAAAGGCAATAATAAAATAACAACACATAATTGACATTCATAGGACTCGAACCCAAGTCCTCTCACACAATCAAAGTACTCTAAACCATTTGAGCTAGCACTTTTCCACGTCACATTAAACAACAATAAATATCATAAAGACACCTTCTACCCGCATTTATTAATTAATTAATTAATTTTCCCAGGTCTTACATCGACACCCTCTCACACATGTTTACAACTCATTTTGCTGGTAGCCACCCACACCAAACTACTACAATCTCCCTCGTCAGCGTTAGGCAAGAACAAGGTGAGACGCTCCGGGCATTCATCGATCGCTTCAGCAAGGCCGCCCTTCATAATTGACATTCATAGGACTCGAACCCAAGTCCTCTCACACAATCAAAGTACTCTAAACCATTTGAGCTAGCACTTTTCCACGTCACATTAAACAACAATAAATATCATAAAGACACCTTCTACCCGCATTTATTAATTAATTAATTAATTTTCCCAGGTCTTACATCGACACCCTCTCACACATGTTTACAACTCATTTTGCTGGTAGCCACCCACACCAAACTACTACAATCTCCCTCGTCAGCGTTAGGCAAGAACAAGGTGAGACGCTCCGGGCATTCATCGATCGCTTCAGCAAGGCCGCCCTTCGCACCCCACACCTCAACCAAGAAATGATTCTCCAGTGCATGGCCTTCACCTTTCAACTTGGCCCCTTCGCCAACAACGTGTACCTTCATCCACCTGCCTCTATGCACGAGTTGAAGTTGCGTGACGCCGACTACGTTCACATGGAGGAAATGCAAACCCTCCATACTAAATTCTGCAATGATTACGCACCCACCACTGCCAACCCCACCCCACAACCCTCCCGTCCTCATCCGAGGCCACGAGAACCACGACAACCCCGCTTCACCAGATACGCTCCCCTCAATGTCCCCAGATCCCACCTCCTTGATGCGGCCTTACAGGCCGACCTCATCCCACCGCCACGCAAGGTGACCGCTCCCTACAACGCCCACATGACCTAATATTGCCGCTATCACTGCAACCATGGCCATACTACAGAGGAGTGTAAAGCACTCCAGGATAAAATCGAAGAGATGGTGCGTGCTGGCCACTTTCGCCGCTTTATCCGCAGAGAGGATCACTCCTCTCGATCCCGCAATCTTCCTTGTCCCGACCACAGACGCCCTCCCCATGACTCTCGTCACGATAAACGCCTCAACCAATCCACCAACCAAGACCCCCAACCGGCTCATACCGATGTTACCCTCCCTGACCCTCCCCTACACGACACTATCAAAACCATCTCCGGTGGTTTCACTAGTGGAGGATCTACCTCTTCTGCCAGAAAGAAACACCTCCGCCATATCCAATCCATCAACCACATTACCCATTCCCATCACAGACGCCACATGCTCCCATCACCTTCACGGACGACGACTTCCACGGCCTCGACCACCAACAAGACGACCCTATGGTCATCACTGTTGAAATAAAAAACTACGCAGTTAGAAAGGTCCTCGTCAACCAAGGCAATTCCGTCGACATCCTCTACTGAGCAACATACCAGAAACTTCAACTCCTAGACACAGCGATGGTCTCATACGATGAACCAATTTATAGCTTTTCTGGAGAACAAGTTTCCACCCGCGGCTACATTGACTTCGACACCGTCTTCCGTGATGGAGCCCAAACCAAGACCATTCCTATCCGCTTCCTCATCGTTGACGCACCCACATCTTATAATGTCCTCCTTGGATGCCCCTCGCTCAACACCCTTGGCGCTATCGTCGCCACCCCTCATCTGGCCATGAAGTTTCCCTCCCCATCTGGCGACATGCTCACCATCCATTGCGACCAACGCCTTGCACGCGAATGCTACATTGCCAGCCTACACCCATAACTCCCATCCCAAAAAGCCAATCACATCGAGCGGCCACCTGGCTCTTGGATCGCTCTGTCGGGTGACGATCTAGACCCCAGAGTGGGCCAAGATGTGCGCCTCGAACCTGTTGAAAAGACCACCCCCCTAGAGCTCCCAAATGGCCACTCCATCAAACTTGGCACCGAATTGGAATCTGAAGAGCATGCCATCATCACACTTGTTCTAGTCGGCAACACAGGCCTCTTTGCTTGGTCAGCTACCGACTTACCTGGACTGGAACCCCAAGTAGCGTCCCACAAGTTATCCATCTATAAAGAAGCCGGTATATCTCCTAGAAAAAATGCAAACTCGGCGAGGAGCGACGCCTAGCGGCCAAAGCTGATGCTGATAAATTACTGAGCGCAGGGTTCATTAAAGAAGCTCACTACACCACTTGGCTTTCTAACGTAGTCCTGGTTAAGAAAGCCAACGGCGAATGGCGGATGTGTGTCGACTACAAGGATCTTAATAAAGCATGTCGTCGAGATGCCTACCCCTTACCCAATATTGACCGACTTGTTGACGGCGCAGTTCGGAACAAGGTCCTCACCTTTCTTGATGCATACTCTGGATACAATCAAATTCCCATGGCCGCATTCGACATGAACAAAACCGCTTTCATCACAGACGACGCCAATTACTTTTATATATTCATGCCATTTGGCCTAAAAAAATGCTAGAGCGACCTACAAATGATTGATGGACAAAGTCTTAAGTCATTTGATGGGCAAATGCATTGAAGTATATATCGATGACATGGTTGTCAAATCTCTGAGCCATCACCAGCATGCTCAGGACCTCTCAACCATCTTCTCTACATTACGACAGTACAACTTTCGCCTCAACCCCGAAATATGCGTGTTGGCGTCGACCGCGGTAAATTCCTCGGATTCATGCTAACCCAGCGTGACATAGAGGCCAACCCTGAAAAATGCAATGCGATCATTGAAATATGAAGCCCCACCAACGTCAAAGAAGTCCAACGCCTTATAGGCCTCCTAACAGTCATTTCCCATTTCTTGCCGAAATTAGCTGAACAAACCCAACCCATCATACAGCTCCTCAAAAAATCCGCCAGGTTCACATGGAATGACGATTGTGAACAAATTTTCCAAAAGCTGAAAACCACCCTCACCTCACCACCTATCCTCCACAAACCGGATACTCATCAGCCCCTGCTGGTTTATATCACAACTATAGATCACACCGTCAGCACGCAACATCCTATTTACTTCATTAGCAGAACCCTGTAAGACCTAGAAACCAGATACCAAATGGTGGAAAAGTTGGCCCTATCCTTGGTACACGCAGCCCGCCGCCTACGCCCAGGGCCCATACTTCCAAAATCATAGCATCATCGTCAAAACTGATTACCCAATTCAGAAGATATTGCAGAAACCAGACTGGGCAGGACGGATGTCGTCCTGGGCCGTTGAGTTGTCCGAATTCAACATCCGTTACGAACCTCATGGCCCCATCAAAGCTTAATGCCTCCTAGACTTTGTCAACGACCTCCAACAAACACCCACAGAAGACCAGTGCACGCTTTACGTGGATGGTTCCTCAAATCAAAAGGTGCAGGTGCTGGCATCGTGTTGGAAGGCCCCAACGATATCCTCATTGAAAAATCCCTCCACTTCGCCTTCAAGACATCCAATAACCAAGCCGAATACGAAGCCATCCTCGTCAGCCTATCCCTAGCCCGCGAGGTTGGCGTTAAATCCTTAACATGCAAAACCGATTCGAAGCTCACTGTAGGCCATCTAAATGACGAGTTCCAGATCAAGGACCGCACCCTCTTACAATATTACCATCTGGACCGAACAGTCATCCAATCTGCCTTCAACCAAGTCCGCATCCAGCATATCCCTAGGTCCGAAAACATCAGAGCCGACATCTTATCCAAACTAGCCAGCACCAAGTTGAAAAGCCGCCACCGATCCCTATTGCAGCAGACGCTATGTGCTCCTTCCATTACAAATACTTGCCATAACCTAACCCAATCCCAAGCCGACAACTGGACCACCTATTACATCCAGTATCTTCAAACCGGTAACCCCCCACCAAATGCTGACAGAACATGGATAGCTAAAGCCGCCAGATATACCATGATAGGTGATGATCTGTACAAACGCGGATACGGCCAACCACTTATTAAATGCGTCATTGCAGAATAAGTCCAGTACATCATTAAGGAATTACGCGAAGGCGTATGCGGCTACCATTCTGGTGCACGCACAATGATTACCAGAATCCTTCGTGCTGGTTACTTATGGCCGCCTATGGAAGCAGATTGCCAGGACTTTGTCAAAAAATGCAAACCATGCCAAAAACATGGCAACCTCATTCACCAGAAACAAGAACAACTCCATTCTATACTATCCCCGTGGCCCTTCGCAAAGTGGGGGATGGACATCCTCGGCACCTTCTCCCCCGATAAAGGCCAAGTAAAATTCTTGATAGTAGTTGTCGATTACTTTACCAAGTGGATAGAGGCCAAACCACTAGCCACAATCACAACCCAGCAAGTCCAACAATTTGTTTGGAAGGATATTATATGTCGATATGGTGTCCCACATACCATCATCACCGACAATGGCCGACAGTTTATAGATAAAGAACTCGCCAAATTCTACACCAGTCTGGGCATCAAACACACAACCAGCTCTGTTGAACACCCACAAACAACCGGACAGGCCGAGGCGGCAAACAAGGTTATCCTAGTAGAAGTACGCAAGTGGTTGGACAGCGCCAAAGGCCGATGGCCAGAAGAACTAGTAGAAGTGTTGTGGGCCTACAGGTGTACCCCTCAATCAGCAACAAACGAGTCTTCGTTCAGCCTAGTATACGGTATAGACGCCATGATACCCGTTGAAATTGGTGAACCATCCTTGCGCCGAGAACTATATGACTTAGCCCACAATCATCAAAACATGGCCATCCACCATGACCTCCTACCCGAGCTAAGAGAAAAAGCTCAAATACGCAACTTAGCTGCCAAACAAAGAGCCGCCAGGAAATATAATGCCAACTTGTGCCTAAGATCATTCGCAAAAGGAGACTTAGTTTGGAGAATGGCCAACAGTGCAAGAAAGAAGGATGGCAAGTTCCCTGCAAATTGGGATGACTCATACCGAATACGTGAAGACGCTAGGAGAGGAGCATATTGGCTTGAGAAGCTATCTGGGGAAGAAATACCTAACACATGGAATGTATCCCATCTAAAGTTTTACTTTAGTTAAAGACATGCTTTGTACCAAACACTTGTAACCCCGGGTTTACTCTTTTTCCTCACCTGGTCTTTTTTCCCTAAGTAGGGTTTTGGCCGGGGAGGTTTTAACGAGGCACCCCAGATTCAATGAATAAACAAAGGGTCCCTAACTTTAAGACTATTCTTCACTTTACTTCTTGCATTCGTTTAAGTTCCCCACCCTTACCACAAGTAAGCGGCCTGGGTCAAACACCCTCAACTTTATATTAATTCGTTTAAGTTCCTCACCCTTACCACAAATAAGCGGCCTAGGTGGAACACTCTCAACTTTATATTAATTCGTTTAAGTTCCCCACCCTTACCACAAGTAAGCGACCTTGGTCGAACACCCTCAACTTTATATAATTCATTTAAGTTCCCCACCCTTACCACAAGTAAGCAGCCTGAGTCGAACACCCTCAACTTTATATTAATTCGTTTAAGTTCCCCACTCTTACCATAAGTAAGCGGCCTGGGTCGAACACCCTCATCTTTATATTTATTCGTTTAAGTTCCCCACCCTTACCACAAGTAAGCGGCCTGGGTCGAACACCCTCAACTTTATATTAATTCGTTTAAGTTCCCCACCCTTACCACAAGTAAGCGGCTTGGGTCGAACACCCTTAACTTTATATTAATTTGTTTAAGTTCCCCACCTTACCACAAGTAGGCGGCTTAGGTCGAACACCCTTAACTTGACGATTAATTCATTTCGAACACTAACCACAAGTAAATGGTCGGGGTCGAATACCCTCAATAAACAATCTAGTTCGCCAAACATCACATACATCAAGTTATTGGCATCCGACAAACAATATAGCAGACACAAAGCATTAATCACATTAAAAGGAAAGTAAAATAGTGTACGGAGTGTTACAAACATAGTGTACCGATTATTACAGACATAGAATTAATAACTAGTTTCGAATCATAAAAAATAAAGGTCCTATGCTGCTTTGTTATCGTCACCCTCCACGGCAGCTTCCACTTCCTTCTCCTCCTATACCGCTTCCTTCTCTACCTTCTCCTCTAGGCTGCTCTCGGCCTCATTAACAAGCTGACCATCCACCACATTCTTGTTAACATCGAACCTAGTATCAGCTGCATCAACATCCTGCCAAAAGAAGGCCGCTTGCCTGAATCCTTTTTGAAACCCATTGATGTGCTCTTGGATGATACAACCCTTCAAGTCATCAAGCTCCACTTCGGTACCTTCATATTTCTCCTTCAATTCGTCATAATCCCCTTCCAGATCCGCTATCCTTTTATTATGTTTACTGTCCGAATCCAGACAGCGAACCTTCCAGGTTCCCAACCTTTTCTTCTCTTCCTCCCGACCTTCCTTTTCCTTCTTCCATGCAGCCCTCTCTTCCGCGAACTTGTCAACCTTCTCCTGCAATTCCTCCACCTCTTCCCGATTTCCCTCCTTTACTTCTCGGCGATACAACGATCCAACCCGATGACTCAAAATCAACGCCTTGCTTCCAAATTCCACCATAGTCCTCACCAAATGATCCGGTTCCATACTGTCGATACAATTGATCATTGTCTCTGGCAGATTGATATTGATCTCTTTCCTAAAAGATGTTTCCGGCAGCTCTATCAAACCGACTTCTGGTCCTTTGGCCCTACTCGATGACCCCGGCCCAAGCAAAGCTGCTTTGACCTTCTTCAAGTACTTACCCTTACCGGGTCAAGCCGGTAACTCAGCCTTCCTCTTAGTGTCGCCATGTACGTGCACCTTAACCAGTGACTCTTGTAAATTTGGAACCTCAGTGTTCCCAGCTGGTTTGCCTTCGTGGCCATCTCCTTCCTCAGTGCTTGAAAAAGCGTCAAGTTATTCTTCCCAGACTGAGCCATATGCCCTACAAGAATACACCAAGTTCCAGTTAAGTTAACTTAGAAACATCAAGACAGTTTAAGTCATAAACAGATACCTTCAATATCAATAATCGGGTCAACCGAATTATAAACCCTAACTAAGCCCTTAGTGGGCAATTTATCAGAAAACTTCATCAAGACCTCCACCACCTCCTTATCCGTCGCTGACAACTCGTCGGTGCCCATGTCCTTGTATCGAGAAGGGCTACCCGTCCAAATAAACGGGAATTTTGTACTCCCATCTGCATTAAGGAAATAGGACCTGCCCTCCTCCTTCACCACACCCTTAAAGTAACCATCCTTGAAATGCTTGAAGGACTTTGAGAACGCGTCCAATCTGCTAATGCTAGGACGACTCACCAAGGATAACTAGGTAGTTGGATGGCGGGGGCTCGTGCCATAAAAATATAAAAATGCAAGAGGAGAAGGCCGTAGATACAATGATTGACACAAAACACGAAAAGCTTGCATGTATGCCCAACTATTCGGATGTAACTACGTAGGTGCCACGTTGAGCTCACGAAGTACCCCCATGGTGAAGTCATCTAGCGGTAACCTCACATGCAATTGGGAGAAATGACACATATACATATAAAAACCTTTTCGGTAGCCCCTTCTTGGCCGTGACAGACGCGTTCAATGGCGCTCACCCGCTCCAAGGAAACGATATGGCGGTTCACGCCTTTCGCGATAACAAGGGTGCAATTCAACCAAGAGTTCAGCAAACGGGACCATCAAAATAAAGATGACTGGTTACGAACATCAGTCACTATCCATTCATAACCGGCCTTGGCCGGCCAGTTACTCTCTGTTATTTCTTCAAGATGGTCTTCTCGCACCTCAGTCACCATCTCCATCGGAATTCTACCCACCACAACCGTCAGGCTAGTACTCTCCTCCTCAACATGTCTACCTACACTCCTCCCGGACTCCATACTCTCACTACTGGAAGAAGACAACGACACAATATCACTACTACTAAACATACCTTTTTTGAAAAGATGTCGGCAGGAACAAGAAACTAGTCAGACACACTAGTGCAGAATTGGGTTTTTACCTCGCCTTATAGGCCTCGGTTGGCAAGCAACCGAAGCATATAACGGTGCGGTGGCAATTTTGAAATTAAAGGCAACTTATAGGCCTCGGTTCACAGAAAAACCGGTGCCAAACGCTGTTATAGGCCTCGGTTCTGAAAAAATCGGTGCCAAAAGCTGTAATAGGCCTCGGTTAAGGAGGTCCGAAGCCAAAAAGGTTGCCAGAAATTTCAAAAATGCCATTGACGTTGGGACCTATAGGCTTCGGTTGGGGAAAAGCCGGTGCCAAAGTGGTTATATGCCTTGGGTGTTTGGGAACCGAGGCCAAATAGGGGTTATATGCCTCGGTTCTACGCTGAACCGAGGCCATATTGTTTAATTAGGGCTCAAAAACAGAACCCCTTCTTCCTCGCGCGCGCCAGCTGCCATTTCTCTCTGCAAACTCCGGCGACTCTCTGCAAGTTCCGTCCACTCCAACAACGCGAGCTCCGTGCTGCCACTGCCACCGCCTCTCGTGCTGCCACTGCCACTGCCATTGTTGCGCTGCCGTCGTCGCTATCTCTTCTTCTCTCCGCGACTTCCAGCGAGCCCAAAACTCGAGACCACCACGCGATCCTCCTGCCATCGCCGTCTCGTCTCGCATCCAACCACCGCTGTCTCGTCTCGCGTCCAACCACCACCACGCGAGACCACCATGCGAGCCCCCTGTCGCCGTCTCGTCTTGCGTTCGGCCACGCTGCTCCGACCAGTCGTCCCTCTCTCTGTCTTTCTGCAAGTGTTCCGGCGTCCCTCCACCACCACGCGAACATTTTTGTTCTTTTGCCACAATTGTTGTGCCGCGGTTTTCTTGAAGGTAAATTTCCAACGCGTTTTTGTTTGATTTTCTGTTTTTGTGTATGTTAATTTTAAATTTTAGTTATTGTGAGTGTTAATTTGGATTGAGATAGAAATTGTTTGGAG
>Ga0214543_1008315_pt1 | contig 17091 bp, 6 predicted proteins | sample CNSS2metaG_FD_160094 | JGI IMG/M metagenome (GOLD analysis project Ga0214543, IMG submission 160094) | Root nodule microbial communities from cowpea collected in UCLA plant growth center, Los Angeles, California, USA - CNSS2 | ecosystem: Host-associated > Plants > Roots > Nodule | place: USA... | reverse complement strand
TAAAAATAAAAATAAATATATATATATATATATATATATATATATATATATATATATATATATATATATATATATAATGAGAGAAGAGTAACGTGAAGAAGAAAGGGGAGAAAGAAAGAAAGGAGAGAGAGAAAGAAAGATCAGAACAAAAGATTCGAAGAGATCCTAGTCATCTTCTAATATTCACTACTACATATATTACTTTCAATAACATTTAAAAAATGTTGTTAAAGTCTAAAAAAATGTTACTAGTTGCAAAGGTAAATTATACACATGTTATCTATAGTGCATGTTACTAAAATGTTTTAGTAACATTTGTATGTATTATTAGTATCATTTCTAAAAATGTTACCAATGAGCATCTTTATTAAAATTTGAAAAATGTTGCGAATTTAATTTTTTTGCAACATTTGAAAAATGTTACCAATACATTCTCTAACATTTAATGAAAATGTTACCTATATATTTTATAACATTTAAATGAATGTTACCAATTATCTTGTTTTACAACAATTAAGAAAGGTATGAATTGTCTTTTTGGAACATTTTAAAATTGTTACTAATTTATTTATCTAGAAATAAGGATAATACACTTTTGGTAAAATTGAAACAATCCTACGACAATATTTAGGTAAAATTCAATTTTAGTGTACCATAAAATGCTCCATACAATTTTATTGTCCCATAAAATGTTCCATAAAATGCTACAAACAAGTGTCTAATTGCACTAGCATCATGACTTGCTAGGCATCAACAATAAAGTCTACGACAATAAGAAAAAAAGTCTGCGACAATAAGAAAATATGTTCTCAACCAATTGCAAATCAGGCAATGTATACAACCATGAGAAAGTCCTTATCTCTTTCCACTTTTCTTAAGCTTAGCACCACTAAGTTTTTGTGGTGTCTTTGCTTTCAACTCATTCAATGTCTGTAAAAAAAAAAAACATGACTAAGAATAAATAGGCTTATATCATCTTGAAAATCAAATTGAATGTACTGTATTAAATTATTATTGAAAGAAAAACAATGCTTTAACCTTCAAAACTGATTCAATTGGATAATTTTCTTCAAGGCTTGGATCCACTAATTTGTGAATACCTTTTAAAGGATTACCTTATGAATTCAACACATAAACTAAAATCAACACAAAATTTGTTTGTTTAAATATTCATGACTTAACCCCTAACACACATCAAGCAATATATTCAATACACACATCAAGCAATATATTCAATCTCAATCTCAACAGGAAAATCCACTAAAAACTGAACAATACAAGAAGGGAAAATGATTAAATATATATGAATCATGTCTTGAAGTATGAACAATAAATTTTGACAAAAAGTAACTACTTAAATCATACACGTTACTAGTCACAACATCATAAAGATTGAAGAACCAAATAAAGATTCTTATCAACTTGATGAAAGATTGATCCTCTTAAAAAATATTCAAGGCAAACCACGTTTATGCAGAAAGTTTTCCTGTCAATGCCATAGAACATCAACAAGGAAAACAAGAGAAAGAGAATGAGAAAAAGGATGATACCCATGAAATGCTTATGAGTCTATGAAGAGAAGATTATGTATAAACAAAACCGCAACTCTAATGGGGTGAAACTAAAAGGTAAACACTATATTTTTTTGTAAATTTCTAAACATCAAGAGAGATCCCATTCCTACATTTCAGCCTATATATATTGATATGATTGAAGATCAGAAAGGTTAGGAAAAACTAACAGTAATAAAAGTATAACACTCAAAATGAAAAGAAAATTTTTAACAATTGAATTGATTAATCTTCTTTACTAATGGTTTATGAAGCCTATTGAGTCCAAATGATATATCCAATCCATCTTTCAGACAAACTTTTTATGTATTCTTCCATATCCCTTGTTAAATCAGCCCTACTAGATTTGTTCTTTAGAATGATTTTGTACTTTTGTGTGTTGGGCACTTTCTTTTTTATAATCAATAAAAAAAATATAATTGCATGCTTCTAAAGTTACATTCATTGAAAATATCAATTCACAGTTTGATGTAGAAATTGCCCTTAAACAAATGAACAAGATTTGTAATGAAATTACTAATAATTTTTATTATATTTAAATTTAAATATTAGGCAGTTTAAACTTCTTAAGCTTTTTAGAAGATATCCTATATTTAATTCTGAGAATCATCTAACGAGAAATATGATTAAGGATAATTTAAAAGATATTTGTTATACTAATTTTAATGTACATAAAAGATAATCATAAATTGTCTAGTAAATATAACTGGTGGAAGTGAGACGGGTAAGCTGTGACCAAATGCATCATAATACCCAGAACTTCGTCCCTATACATTAATGTCTGTAACATGTGGTTACATTATCAGTCTCTTATTCAGTCCCTCAAATGATTATTGTTACTTATACAGATCAACCACAAAACAAAAACAAAATTATACAAAGTTTTTTATTGAAGTACAACTATATAACAATAATTGATTTAACATTCCATTCAAACTGAAGTAAAAAAGGATGTTGTAGAAGTTGCGAAACAGAACACATGAGGTTTGCAGGATTTGATTGGGATGTATACCCTAAATTAGGGATGGCAATGTAGGCCAGGCTGACCGTTTGGCCCCGGCCCACATAAGGCCCATACATCGCAGGCTGGCCCGCCCCACACTTGACACGCGGGCCCGCGAGCTGGCCCACTTTTTTTTATTTTTTTTAACCTATGAATCATAAGGCCCGATTTGCCCTAATGTAAAATTAAAACCAATTAATCAATAATTTATTAATAATAAAGAGATATATTAAAATTAAAAGGAAGAAATATGAGAGAAACTTGCGAAGAAACATTAGAATCTTTGAAACTAAAAGAGACGTGTCGAAAGAAGATTTTGACACACAGACCTGAAGATGGTAATGGCTGCAAGATGAGTCAACGGAGACAAAATCACACCTCATAGACCTTAGAGGAAGAAGGAAAACGTTGACAGAGTAAGATTCAAGAGTTTGAAGTAAAAAAGGATGTTGGAGAAGTTGAGAAACAGAACACGCGAAGTTTGCGAGGTTTGATTGGGATGTATACCCTAAATTAGGGATGGCAATGCGGGCCGGGCCGACCCATTTAGGCCTGACCCGCATAAGGTCGTACATCGTGGGCTGGCCCGCCCTGCATAATTTATGCGAGCTGCAATCACCAGTCCACCCCGCCCCGCACTTAGCCCACAGGCCCGCGGGCTGACTCATTTTTTTTAACCAATGAATCATAAGGCCTGATTTGCCCTAATGTGAAATTAAAACCAATGAATCAATAATTTATAAATAATAAAGAGATATATTAAAATTAAAAGGAAGAAATCTGAGAGAAACTTGCGAAGAAACATAAGAATCTTTGAAACTAAAAGAGACGTGTCGAAAGAAGATTTTTACACATAAACCTGAAGATGACAATGGCTGCAAGATGAATCAACAGAGACAAAATCACACCTCGTAGGCTTTGGAGGAAGAAGGAAAACATTGACATAGTAAGATTCAGGAGTTTGAAGTAAAAAATGATGTTGGAGAAGTTGAGAAACAGAACACGCGAAGTTTGCGAGGTTTGATTGGGATGTATACCCTAAATTAAGGATGGCAATGCGGGCCGGGCCGACTCGTTTAGGCCCGACCTGCATAAGGCCTATACACTGGCCCGCCCTGCCTTGCCCTTGGCCCGCGAGCCACGTGCTGACCTTTTTTTTTTTAATTTTTATGATAAAACTTTCAATGTTTAAAAATTGGGAAACTTTAAGAAATTCACAAAATTAAGTAAAAACTTTGGGGAGTTGGATGATAAATTGATAATTCAACATTTTCATCATATTCATACTTTGACATACACAATGTATTCTTTAAATTTTAGCACATTAAAAAAATACATAATACTTGTCTTTTTTAGTTATACAAGAATTTGAAACTTTAATGCAAGAGTCCATAGAAAAGTAATTAATATACACAAGTGCGAGTTTTTTTTTATCTTTTTTTATTGCGGGCTTGCAGGGCAGCCCGCGCGGGCCGTGCGCTGCGGCCTTATGTAGGTTGGCCACTACAGGTCTGTAGGCTCACTATGCTGGCCCGTCCCGTATTTTTTTCGCGGCCTGCGGGTCGGCCCGACGGATCAGGCCCATATTGCCATCCCTACCCTAAATCTGAAATCAATTTTTAGTGTTTGTTTTTAAATCAATTATAATATTACTTTAAATTTAAGTTGAGAAACAGAAACATGCAAGTTCGATTGGGATGTATATCCTAAATCTGAAATTAATTTTTAATATTTGTTTTTAAATAAATTATAATATTACTTTAAATTTATTTTAAATAAATTAAAATATTAATTTAAAATTAATTTATAATGACGCAAAATTTAAATAATCGAAAACAATGTTTAAGATTTTTTGTTAATTTAAATTTATTATTAAATAAATTATAATATTACTTTAAATTTACTTTTAAATAAATTAAAATATTACTTTAAAATAATAAATTTTAAATTAATATTAACTATTTCAATGTTATAATAAAATTATTGTTAAATTTTACAATTAAGGTAAAAAATGAAAATTAATTACTTATTTATAGTATAATTTATTTAAAAATATTACAATATCATAGTAACAATATTTATAGTAACATTTTCAATTACTTATTACAACATTTTTTAAAAAAGTATTACTTTAGCTATTTATAAGGTAACATTTAGGATAAATGTAATAGAAAAATGTTACTAAATCTAATAAATCCTGTAGTGATTATTAGTGTACCCTTCAATCAATAAGGTAAGGGGAATGAGGTTAAGCTCTTCTCATATTAATCTTCATAAACTCATGAGAGTTATATTAATCTTTTATTTATTTTGAATCATATATTATTTATTTACTTTCATTTAATTTTTTTTCATTTATTATCCTATTATATTTATTTAATTTGTTTCCAGCTTTATTTTATTTATTTTATCTCCAGTTATGCACAGGTTATGTTCCTTTATTTTATTTAATTTATCTTCAGTTATGCTCTAATTTTGTATATTTAATCTATCTTCAGTTATCCAGTGCTCCTGTTTATTAATTAATTTATCTCTAGTTACGTACTGATCATGTTCCTTTATTTTATTTAATTTATCTTCACAATTATGCTCTAATCTTGTCTATTTAATTTATCTTCAGTTATCCAGTGGTCGTGTTTATTTATTTTAATTAATTTATCTCTAGTTACGCATTGATCCTGTTTCTTTATTTTATTTAATTTATCTTATGCACCGATCCTGTTTATTTATTGTATTTAATCTCCAGTTACATACTAGTCCTGTTTATTTAATTGATTTAATTTTTCTCCAGTTATGTACTGAACTTGTTTATTTATTTTAGTTAATTTTCTCTAGTTATGCAATAGTTTTGTTTATTTATTTTATTTAATTTATTTTCAGTTATGCACTAGTCCTGTTTATTTATTTTATTTTATTTATCTTCTGTTTATTTATTTTATCTCTAGTTACGCACTGGTCCTGTTTATTTGATATATCTCCATTTACGCACCGGTCCTGTTTAATTTATATTTTTGTTATTATATTTATTTATAACATTCTAATCCTTATCTAGTTATTGATTTGAAGTTCTTACTTTGATTCTTATTTTAGCACTATTTTATATAAAAAATAAAGTAAAAATAAATATTGTTTTATTCAGTGAGCTTAGATAGAAGAAAATTACATGTACATTTTATCATTGTTTTATATTCTTTGTGTATAGTTTATACAATGACATGATTTGATAGTCATCACATTTTATTACATTTGAAAATATCCAAGAGTATGTCAGTTAAGTAAGAGTTAAGTCTGGTTTCAATAAGTTGAGATTAAACCAGTGTCAGAGTATTTGTATTTGGAAAGTCACAGTTTAGTACACTGCGGGATGAAAGGCAGGGACCATGGTGGGGTCTAAGGAAGTTTTACCAAGTAAGTGAATATCTGGATAGTTCAGAATAGCGCACTGGACTAGGATATTCATAGGCCAAACTTGGGACTATCCGATACATGCTCAGCATCACCAAGGTCAGGTAGTGAGTATATATCTCTTTTATGTGCCTATAAATGGCTAATATTTTCGAGAAAGAAATAATTATGATTGTACCAATGTTTTATGAGAAATACTCAACTACCTAATCACTTCCCAAAGTAACTTTTGATGTTCATAATGGATCATCAGAAGTAGAATATGGATCCATATGTCTGGTAAAACGAGATCAAGTTTTGTGGTTGTAGGTTCAATTCTAGGCCTCTAGTGTTTGTATTGTTTGTTAAGTTTATTAAGATTGATAGATACCTGTTGTATGAGTAGAAGAGGATCGTATCATTTGGTATCAAAGCCTGATTTTGGTTTGAATTTCTTTTATTATCTTATTTTTCTGTTATAAAAATAAAAATCTAAAAATCTAAAAATCTTTTACTATTTATGTTCGTGTGTTCTTCATTTTAAAAATTGAGTAATTCTGGATTTGATTTGTAGAAATTATTTGTTTTTGTTCCAATTAATTATTTTGGGTTTTGAAGGGCATTCTATTAATAAAATTGGGTTTGTTGATAGTGCACTCTCGCCTAGCGAGGCAAAAATCTCAAATCTCGCTCAGTGAGAGAATTCTAAGAGAGACTGCTACCACAACGAGCTAATATTTGCTCGCCTAGCAAGACGTCCGTTTCTGTAGTGGTTAGTTATTTTAATTCTTCTATTAGGACTGCAAAATTAAAAGAGAAAAAAAAATATATTGAAAGAAAAAGAAAAAAGTTAAAAGAGTCCAACATAGTTATATGCTCTAATATTTGTTATTTGTTAAATTGTTATCCCAATCACAACCTAGTCTTCGCGTTGTTATAATTAACTCTTTGGTAGTCTTTTTTATTATTTTGTGTCTTTCAAATTTTGAGAAAATTTTGTCTAAAATTTTGTGTTTTTTTAACCTTTTGAGTCAAGTTCTAGATTCCTAACATTTTTCACATTGTTTATTATTATTATTTTTTTTAAGTTACTAAAGTTCTTTACCGATCACTAAAGAAATTAAGTGGTAAAAAGCAAGACGGTAGGTTCAAAGAAAAATCCATAAGTGTGATACATTAATTGTTGAATCAATAAATGTCAAAACCCCGTGCACAAACCAAAAGACTTCAATTTTTGAACAATCTCATCTATAACCATATATAAAGGGGATTTCTTTTTTTGTGTTCAGATTTTAAAATATCAAGTTTATCCTTTAAATATAATAATTTATTAAATTTTTAATAATTGACTGTTACTTTTACAAGCTTTTTATACAACCAGCTATCTCTGCTTATTTTCTTCTTCTTCATTTATCAATGGTTATTCTATATGATATATTTCACTTTATTTCTAATAAATATAATTCTAGTTTATATATTAATTTAATAACATTACAATATTATCACCTACTAATATAATATCATGTATATTTAAAAAATTCATACACACAAGCGCGACAACATGTTTACGCTAGTTTTATATAACCATCTTGCTTTCCCTTTTGCCTAGAGCTCGGAAGTGTTGCCGGGAGAAAGTTAAATTGGTAATCTACCCACAAATTATATATATTAATTCGTGAAAAAACAAAAAAAAGCCTTGTTTTATTCTCGCCAGTATATTATTGTTTGCGTATTTCTAAGATAATGAGGACGATGCTTTTAAAATAATAAATGCTGCCTTGTGGCTAAGAAGTTAGTTAAATGCTACCTACCTACTAAAAACATATTTTTATTGTATACGTGTCAGGTGGGTATATTCTAAAATCACACTCACATACCTTACAAGATTCATAGGAGGCAAGCCCTATATATTCATCCACCACACTTCATTCTAATATAATTCATGCAACAATCTCATATATATATATATATATATATATATATATATATATATATATATATATATTTTGATTCTCATTAGGGTAAAGCTAAGTAACAATGATAGTTTTGAACGGATGTAATGTTGGGGGACACAGGTGAGAAGCACGCGTATAGTGCAATAGTCATTTGGAGAAGTACTTCTCTACCTTCTACTCGTATTTCGTAAAATTTTCATATGGTATATTTCACGAGTGTGTCACATGTACGATTATAGTCATAGTGTTATTTGAGAGATTATAGTTTTACATATATGATATAATTTTTATATATATAAAGAATTTGATACTATTTTTAACACAAAATGTTAAAGATGATATCAACCTTTATTTTTACGTAGCTAGCATTTGACTTTCACTCACACTTATTCGATAACAACAGAAAATAAGAAAACATGATAACCAAGTAAACACTTTGAAATAAGAAAAACGAGCAGAAAGGGAAGTGGCACTTTGATCCTGACCCCATCTTCTTAAAGATGACAGATAAATATATTTAAGCTACAGGTTTCCGTATAGGGTACAGTGTTTGTACTTATTATAGTAATAATCACTTAAAACTGTACCCTTTAATATATCTTTCTATATATGATAACTTTTGGGTTGCACTGCGTCACGACACAATGGCCGATTTAATTTAAGGAAAATATTTTTTACTATTAAATTTTAACATTTTTGATATTTTTTAAATAGTTCAGTATTTTTTATTTTTAATATTTTAAAATCATTTAAAATATGACACATGTTTTAAAAAAAAGTTGTTAAAAATTGTCAAAATTTAATAGTAAAAATATCATTTTCCTTAATTTAATTCAACAAAAAAATAGCTGATAGATTTGTTATCTGTAACATTGGTATTCCTAAAAATAAACGAGCAAATACCGATGGAGGATAGCAGAAAGTAAGAAAACATGATAAACAGGTAAATAGTATATGTATGAAGACTTTGAAATAAGAAAATCAACAGCTGAAAAGGAAAGGGACCTATTACCACTTTGATCCTCATGAACCCATCTTCTTAAAGATGACAGATAAATATTTAAGCTAAAGGTTATCATATAAGGTACACTATTTATACTTATTACAGTAACAATCACCTACTGTTGCACCCTTTCAATATATTCTTCTATGTATATATATGTTAACTCTTGGCCTGCACCGCGTAACAATAAAAAAGGACTGATTCGGATTACCTTACAACAGTTTTCCATTAACACTGGGAAGGATGCGATGCTGTGAGAATGTAGGGTTGAAGAAAGGACCATGGACTCCAGAAGAAGACAACAAGCTCCTCGACTACGTTCGGAACCATGGTCATGGAAAATGGCGTTCAGTGCCTGCCAAAGCGGGTAATAATACCACTTCTGTGTACCCTTTTTTTCTCAAACAATGAGTGTGCATGTTCTTGATATCGGGGAATCAAAGTTCTAATCCCAATTTTATGTGTTACATACATGTATGATTTATATGTAGGTCTTCAAAGATGTGGAAAGAGTTGCAGATTGAGGTGGATTAACTATCTCAAACCTGACATCAAACGAGGAAACTTCAGCGCCGAGGAAGACCGCACCATTATTCAACTTCATGCTCTCCTTGGAAACAAGTGACCTTTTGTTTCTTTTGGTTTTGGTTCTTTAGTATTGGAAAAATCAAATGGTTAATCATATATTTCTCATAAGCTAAACATGTTTCTGTATTGCACACACAGATGGTCAATCATAGCAGCTCACCTGCCCCAAAGAACAGACAATGAGATAAAGAACTATTGGAATACCAACATCAAGAAAAGACTCATCACAATGGGCTTAGATCCCATTTCCCACAAAACAATAAAACCCAACACGTTTGAAGCCTGCGGTGATGGCCATGACCAGTCCAAAGACACCATCAACATCTACCACATGGCTCAATGGGAAAGTGCTCGACTTGAAGCTGAAGCCAGAGGATCTATGGTGCAAGTTGGATCGGGATCCTCGCGTTCCTCTGGGCTAATTTTAAGCAAAATTCCAATCCAACCTTGTCTTTCATCACATTCAGTGTCAACCGAACCCAATACAGTGTATAACATGTATGCCCTGGTGCTTGCCCCAAATCATGATTTTCGGTCATCTGTATCCACTTTGAGCTTTCCCAGGTTTCCTGCAGTTTCTAATACTCCACAAATCACGAATAAAGAAAGTTCACTTTCATATAAGAGTGATAATAGTTTCATGGGAGCTAGTGGCCAAAGAAAAAAGGTAATGGAAAGTTGGGTATCAAACTTACAAGATGATGACATTATGGTGGCTGTGGAAGCATTTAGAACAGCAAGGTCTGACAGTATCGAAGAGCTGTTTAAAGAACCCACTTCCGTTTAGAAGGTCTCATATGACGATTTCTTTTAAAATATGTGTGATTCGTAGCTTCTTCTGTTTGGATGGGTTTTCAGTTTCATGTCAGGTTGGGTGTCAGTATGTGTCTCACCCACGTTATGCTTTCTGCTATCATGAAACAGATAATTATATTTTTGTTTTCTCATGTTCTGATGCTGTATTCTTGAGCATTCCTTGTGCTATAGATTTAGTTCCCTTCAGTTTTAAGGAGATGTATGTAATCTCTAATTCTAAGTTCATCTCTCTATTGTTTCACCCTTTAGATATGATTTTTAATCTTGCAATAGAAAAAAATATATTTTTGTTAACACAGTTTGTATTTGATGGATAGTATATGACATTTAAAATTATTATTATACAGGTATATACATTAATATATTATTATGGTCAGTATATGTATTATAATATATTGTATGTAAATTAATACGATGATTTTTTTACATTATATATTATTTCAGTAATTTGGATATTGGTTTCAGATTTTATACTAAAAAAATTAGATTAAAGAAAAACCCATAAAAAGTTATAATATTTTTTTTTTACAAGTAGTTTGTTTTTTCTTTAGTTTTCGTAATATTAAGATGATCAGATAAAGTTCTTTTTTTAAGAAGGATTAGACTAAAAGTTTAATTAATCTCACAAAATTGATGTATAAAATAAAATTTGTATTATTTATATATTATAAACTAGTTTTTTATTTTCTAGTTGATATTCGATTTGTTGAAAATCATTAAATGAAGTTCTCTGGTTTGTCGAAGCTCATCAGGCAAAGTTGTTTATTCACTGAAGCTCTTTAGACACAGTTCTTCAATCTTTCTTGCGAGTCCATTACTTCACAACGTTACTTGACCTTCTTTAGTTCATCTACGAAGCATGACAATGATGTGAACTATAGGAGGTTGGAAGGATCTTCATCGCAGAAGGAAAACTTGTAGAAACATGTCCATGGTGATTCAAAATCCTTAGTCACAAAACACAAAAAAACATGAAAAAAAGAACATTTTGAAAAATAAATTAGAAAATGGATGACGACTAACCAAAAGATAAGAGTAAAGATTCACAAATTGAGAAAAGATTATGAAGATAAGAACTACGATAAGAGTAGAGAACTCATAAGATTTTCAAAGTGAATTCACAAGGAGAATTTATATTTAATCTTTTAAAGGGATTTTACAAGATGGGTTGAATTTCTTTTATAAGGAGCATGATATAGTTTTGAATAGAAAAACACAAGTGCTTAGAAATATTTGGAAAGCAAAATACAAAAATTAAGAGCTTCTTTACTTCTTTCAGCCACGGGCTTGTGATTCTCCCTCAAAATCTTTCATGAAATGTTCTTCTTTATTCTTTCTTTTATCACGTTTCTTTTAATTTTTCTTGAAGTTTTTTTCTCTGCTTCTGAATTAGATACTCAATCATATTTACAGAATAAACTAAGCACCCTATACATATAATCATCATAACGTTGGAAGTCTAATAAAACCTTTTGGTTAAAATTGAACCACGTACTCACCCAAATTTTTTGAGAGATTTATCAAAACAAAGCTCAATAAAAAGAATAAACTTTTGACTATCTTTTATAAACTGTTGTGAAACCTTCTTGAAATACTGTTAAATGATAAATTGGTTTTATCTCACGCTAACCGGTCAACGTGAGATTTTAAAAAGATTTAGAGATGAAAGTTGAAAAACAAATTTAAAATCCCATTTTAAATCAAATCATATACATTTTTGAAATATGAAAATATATTTAAATATATATTATTGATATTTTAACACCACTCTTTTCTTTTATTACATCCCTCACTATTATTTATTTTTTCTTTCTTCTAAAAATATAAAAATTAATTTTTATTAAAAATATTTTACACATAAACAAATTGTAAAATAGTGAAAAAACATAAATATGTTAGTTGGATTAACTTTTGACTTCAAAATTTTCATTTCCGTTTCGAGAACCAACCATGCTAATCTACTGCAAGCATGATGTTTGGCCGTACACTGTTATACTGTACACGGTAAAGTGTGATGAATATTAGAAGTCCTTTTTCTGGAACTATTATTAATTTGGTATGGCCTTGTTCAGTCAAAATGCATTTTTATTGGTAAATAAAAGTAAACTATTTATCTTTACCATCTTATTTATCTAAGTGTTCCACTATTTTGTTTATTCTTTAATTTAAAAGTAAAAAGTTGGAGCTGGGAATTCCTTTTACTATTAATTTTAATATAAATTTTAACTTAATTTTATAAATCATTTTTAATAACAAATATAAATATAACATTTATATAAATAATAAATTTGATCTTAAGGAAGACACAATATTTCTCAATTTTGTAAAAAAATATTCGGACAAAATTGAAACAAATAGAGCCGGTACTAAATTGAAACAAATAAACATATATGGATACTAAATTGAAACAAATAGACATATATAGAGACTAAGTTGAAATCACTTGGGAGGTACCTTGTCACGTGACAATACCTTGTCACGTGTTACATCAAGCATTTGACACGTGACAATTTTAAAAAAAAATTCAATTTTTTTTTAAATTTAAAAAAATTAAAAAAACCAGAAGCTGACACGTGACAAGGTACTTAACGGTGTTTGCGAAAACTTAACGGAAAGTACTACATTGATGCATATTACAAATTTGGGTACGAAAACTTAACGGAAAGTGAACCCCCAACCTGACCTTTAACACCTCTGGCTCACCAGCAGATGCTACCAGTTGCGCTGCCAGTGGGAATCGAACCCCCAACCTGACCTTTAACACCTCTGGCACACCAGCAGATGCTACCAGTTCACAACTGGTAGCATCTTCTGGTGAGCCAGAGGTGTTAAAGGTCAGGTTGGGGGTTCGATTCCCACTGGCAACAACCCACCCAGTATGAATGGACGGAGAAGGGTGAGGGGTTGGGGTGCATTGGGCTGTAGTAACCTGACAGCCTCTGGGGCCCGAGGAGGGGTAGCCAGGGATGTTACAGATACCATTTTGAAGGGTTTTGGAGGGAGAGGAAGAACTTAACCTATATTTTTAACATTATTTTATTTATTTTATTTTATTTTTCATATAAAAGTTTACACAAAAAATTTTCTTTTAAAATTGTAATAATTTATAATAATAATAATAATAATAATAATAATAATAATAATAATATATTATTATTATTTTAATTATAGGGACAAAACTATAATCTTACAATTAATCTATTAAAATTTTATTTTATTTATCTATTATATTATTCAAATCACTCAAAAATCTTCATAAATTTTGCTTCTAAATTCACTCACTTTTACCCTCAAATCCTTTAAAACAAAAACACACAATTCATCCTCTAATTCTCTAATTCACCACAACTCACTCTCCTCCAAATCCATCTTCTAAAATATACAACACACCCTAAATATCTATGTAATCTTATATGTTGCTAGTCTAACTTACTGTAATCCTTTATCTTTTAAGTTTGATATTTCGTTCGGACCTGAGTATAAGGTCCCACCCATGATATGTATGTGTGAAGGGAGAATGCAATCCATACTCAAACCTTCACCTGCAAACACAACTAAAATATTTCCAAGCAAATATAAAATGTCTCCTACCTAGGGTTTAATATTCAGCACTACAATTATTCCAATAATAAGAAAAAGAAGACAAGAATAATAGATACAATAGTTCCAAATATAATAAAATAAACAAGAACCGACATATAGCCAAATAAAAAAGGGAAAGAAAAAGGATAAAGAAAAAGCACAACAATTTTGCATATCTAATTAAATGGCATGACTCCCTAATATTTCTAGTGGAGTTATCATCTGTCATAATCGAAATCGCGACGAAATGACAGACAAAAAATAAAACTTGAAAAAAAAAATCATAGTTTGGATCACCACTATAGTTTATTCTGGAAAACTACGAAAAAACAAAAATGATATAAGACAAGGTATGCAAAAAACCAGATTTTGAATCCAATAGTTAATTAAGTGTAGAAAATGTATTAGCATCTCACAACGTTCGTCCTAAGATAAGACGGAAACAAAAAGATGTGGTTTTTCAAAATACTTCTTTTTCCCAAAAATAATAATAAAAGAATGTGCAAAGAAACAAAAATATTTTTTTTAGTTTTTTGGGTCCGACAAGGATTAATCATCACTCCTACGTATATCTTTATCCACAATAAAGAATCACGATTACATGATTACATAGTCTTTTATGACAAACTTATTTTAGAAAAAAATTGAATTTTATTTAGTGAACCCAACAATAATTGACCTTACTTCTTACTCCTATGTATTTTCATTGATAATGAAAAATCATGAATAACATAGTTCTTAATGAAAAAATTAGTCGACAAATAATAGTTATTTTAATTTTTTAAACTATTTTTTCAACGATATTTTTTTTTCTATAGGTAAGAGTATGTTATTACTCGCATAAAAAGAAAAATACGAAATTATTTGAAATAGTATTTGTATCGATTAAGTATTGTATCAAAATATCCTAATTTAAAATGGAGTGACATGAATTATGTTGATATTGACTAATACTTTTAGTTATCATGAAATATTAAAATTTTAGTCTAAATCTGTATTTCTAGTAAAAACTACAACAATGAACTTGTGTTAGAAAGTGTGGCTGTAATGTAAATTGCTATGCCTAACCACATGGGAGGAGGATTAATAAACAAAAATTTATTTGATGGAAATGTTTCCTTCTTTTTGATAGGTGATGAGTTTAGCTGAAATAAACGTTAAGGGTACCTAACTACCTCTGGTAATGAAGATATTGTTCCTTACAGACACAGACTAGACGGAGAAAATAGTAACTTGACTTTTAATTCTTCACAAATTCTTAGGAAAGGAAATTCCTGTGCGCTCATAGTTGAAAACTTTTGCTTTGATTCATTGACAAAAAATTAGTTGTTGGAATTTATTTTCATTCTTTCACTGGTGATGAGTTTAGCCGTAATAAATTTGATATTCAAAAATTTCATTTTTCTTAATTCATTCATATTCTGTTGCTCTTCGTGAGTGTTAAAAAGAAAACCCTACTTGGCAATAATAGAACTCTAGTTCCTGTTCCTAAGACAATTCTACTACGAGATTGTTTGACTGCATATACAATCTAACCTTGGAATCTGAATAGCAGAACTGCCATTGGAGTTACTGGGTGACAGACGTTTGGACAGTAAAGACACTAAATGTCATTATTGCTTCCAAACTCTTCTGCATATTTAGTATCAGGTATCAGACCTTCCAATCTGATGTAACAGTATCTATCATTAAATATCTATGACTTCCTCTTTTTCTAGTTTGAGTAATCATCGCAATCATTTATCTTTAGAGTTTGATATTATATATGCCATTACCATTACCCTTAAAAAGATTTAGCTTTAGGTAAATTGTTCAAAGAAAAAATAAATTAATGTACAGTCAAAACAGTCCTAATTTATGCAGCGGTTGGTAAGTGGCAACGCAATATCAATAGATGTTCTTTTTAAAATTGGTAGATAAGGCAGAAATAAAGCTTTCTACTCAGGTGATGCTGTGTGACTGGAATGTCGTCATACACATTATACTACTAAAAAAAATTTAAATAATGATCGATCGATAATAAAAATTATTTTAATTACTAATTTAGAAATTAATCATAATTTTTTAAAATTAATTTAATTATCAAAAATTTTAATTTATAAATTAATATTTAAATTAGTCACTACAGTGACTAATTAATTTTGATTAGTAAATTTAATTATTAAGATTTTTCTTGTAGTGTACATTGTATTATTATGTTGGGATTGATAGTAAATGTGATGAAGGAGAAAGTTGAGTTTGGGTTTTGCTTAAAATTTAGATTGTATTCTTTTAAGAGGAAGGATTAGAGAAAGAGAGAGAGGAAGAGATCACAAGAATTAGAAGGTGATATTCAGAGGTAATTTTAGAGTGGATTACAAAATGAAGTTCGTAAAAATTTGTGATTGAATTGACTGATGTAATATATTTAAAAAAAATTTAATAGAAAAAAAGTTAGATTACCAAAATGTCTTTATTATTATAGGTAATATAAAATTATATATAAATAGTTTAAAATTATTTTATAAATTTTTATTGAATGATTGAAAATATAAAAAATTATTTATAAAAAGATGAATAATACAATATATTTTGTATGAAAATAAATTTAATATATAAGGTGGAGAATAATTTATTTACATGGAAACTTTTTTTTTTCTTTTTAATAATAATTTTAGAAGTAATAAATTTTTATTATAACCACAAAATTAAAAAAGTGAACTGAAACCACGTGTACTGATTTTAACAGCAGCTAAATCACCTGCAACAAAAATTAAATAATGAAGGGTAATTTGTTAAATCCATCTTAGTCACCCTCTAATCTCACTATGAATTGTGAGATTGAATTTTCAATGAATTCCCATAATCATCTCCTCTCATCACCTTGTATCACCTTCAAAAAAGCATACTACTTACTTCCTAATCATCTCTTTCCATTTTTTATGAATAGTACATTCACCTAAAAAAACGCGGTATTAGGCCAATGGTTATGGCAATATGAGTTAGCTTCAACATGCAATGTAGATCTTCAACCCTACCTTCACAGCATGGATCCTTCCAGGTTTGAATGTCAAACTGTTATAAGGAAACCTAATAAGACATTGTGCTTGTTATTACTCATAATATATATATATATATATATATATATATATATATATATATATATATATATATATATATATATATATATATATATATATATATATATAT
>Ga0214543_1008312_pt1 | contig 17100 bp, 10 predicted proteins | sample CNSS2metaG_FD_160094 | JGI IMG/M metagenome (GOLD analysis project Ga0214543, IMG submission 160094) | Root nodule microbial communities from cowpea collected in UCLA plant growth center, Los Angeles, California, USA - CNSS2 | ecosystem: Host-associated > Plants > Roots > Nodule | place: USA... | reverse complement strand
AGATACTGTTGCAATGATATTGTACAAGTGTACATCAACCACTTTTGTCTCTAAGACATCATTATTGAGCAACATATGGTACAACATTTTTTGCTTTCCCTAGGAAAAAGTCAAATGCATCTTATATCAAGTTTTAATCATTTATTGCAGTAATGACATTCAGACAAGAGCTAGCAACAAATGCAATTCAACGGATCCATGCAGAATAAGAGAACCAATAACTTACCTTTCAGGAGAGTTCATTATCTCATAGTAAAAGACAGAGAAATTGAGGGCAAGTCCAAGACGAATTGGATGTGTTGATGGAAGATCTGTGTTTGCAGTGGCTGAAGCAGCCTAATAATTAAAATATTTGTGAAAATCAAATGAAAGTATAATGTATAATATAAATAATAAATAATTTATGAAGTAGTTCAGTGCTGAAATACAGGAAATAAAAAATGACCTCGTATCCTTTCAGTGACTGCTCAGCTGCCTCTTTTCTTTCTTGGTCAGTCTTGAACTCAGCAAGGTACCGGAAATAATCACCTTTCCTGGACCAAAAAAAGAATAAGGAAATCAGGAATATCAAAGAAAAATATGAGGTAAACAAATAAATCCAATGACTCATTCATAGCATTAGACTCCCTACATATCCAATACTGACTCTACCGATTGTGTGGACAAAACAAAAATTATGTCATCAAATTACCATATTCACACATTCCACTTTTTACTACTTTTACTCTCCTTGTCGGTATTTTAATGCAAAAGTGGTTGTTTTTGGTGTTTTTTCACCGTACCACATCTAGTTGGCCCAGACGAAAAACAACAGACACTTGTCACCCTTTATCGACATAACTATATCGACAAAGGCTGGAGAACTGATGTACCACACCTAGTCGGCCTAAGCCGAATAATAGCAAGCACCATATACCTTCTAAGATGCCCGGACTAAACCACTAAAAAGTGACATTGATAAAACAAGCCGAAAACAACAATAGCGGCCTAAGCCGTTAAAGGGTAACTGGCTTAGGCCGACAACTCCATAAAAATAATCAAGGACTTTGCAGTCCAAGCAAAGGCCCAGCTCATGACGTGACCAGATATAATTAATAATCTATAAATACGCATAGACCCCACGAATTAAAAGTACACATTCATTACTCTCCTAATCATCAGATTTAACTTTTCTAAGAGATCTGGCTGACTTGAGCTTCAGAGTCCCTTCTGCAGGTAACCCCTCCCGAGTCCAAGCAGATATGAGCGACATATGTTAACCGGGAAGAGACCTACTAAGGAGATGGCGGACCATGGGTAAGATAATACTTGTGTCTAATTCATCTTATTTGTTCTCTGAAGGAACATTTATATTGAAATTATGCAAGATAAATATTTAAGTGATACGTAATCTTACTAAAACTAGATACTTATCATCAACCTGGTAGAATTAGTTAATTCAATCCTAAAAACAAAGCGGAATCTTATAATATACTTTTATGATTCTTGCTACATATACCATCTGCTACAATGTTGATCATAATGACTAATGTTGATCATGTCTATTCAGAAGTTGTATCAAAGGAAATGGAAGAAGCTTAATCATAACAAATATTCGTGCTTTAATTTGATGGAAGTAACATAAATTTTTAGTGGAGGAGATGACCAATCGAAGAAAGGTTCAACCAATTGGAAAAATCACAGTGAAAACAGATGAAAGGTGGGGTGATGCTTCTTTTAGCATTGAGACTCAACTTTTCATCAATAATTATGTTGTAATTATGTAATCTTTCTTTAACTTTAAATATATCAATTAGTTCTAGTGCACATATTCTTAATTATATATAAATTTAATTTTAATAAACAAAATATATGACAAATTAAAAATTATTAATAATTATAACTAGTACAATAATATTTTTATTAATTTGAACATAATAACATTATTAAGTAAAATAAATTAATAACTTTTTTTTAATTTTAATTTTATTTATTTAGATATATATATATATTTATATATATATATATATATATATATATATATATATATATATATATATTACTTTCTCAATTCCTGCTTTATTTAACTATATATAAATCATTATTAATATTAAAAACTTTAATTAAACACAAAACTATAAGAGATTTAATTCTTATTTCTTTTATATTTCTGAAAAAAATAATAAATGTTTCTAATAACGAATTTGTTTTTAAAATACTTATTACATAATTATTTATCAAAATGTTTATTTTCATTTTTTTTCTAAAGTAAAATATACCAAACTATACAATTCAATTATTTGGAAATCATACTGTAGTTAATTTTTTTACAAGTGTTGCATACATGGAAGACTTAAATTGGTGTCATTAAAAAAACAAAATATTTTAGTATTAAAGGTACTTTAAATCATAACAATGCAACAAAAATCTATATTAAAGGCTATCAATCTTTTTTATAACTCTAATACACAGATAAAAATTTAATTCATATATAACTTATTAGAGAAAGAGAAGAAAATACAAAAAAAATATATATTGCTTTATCATTTTAAAAAAGATATATTGACTTGTCAAGTGTCTTTTCTAGTAATTTTGATTAGATTTTGTCCATAAAAAATAAATTATATATATATATATATATATATATATATATATATATATATATATATAAAAAGTGATTACCGTAAGTTTATATTTAAACAAATTCTACTAAAATACATTAAGGAAAATGATAATTTTAATAAAGTTTTATTTAACAAACTTTAACAAACAATAGTAAAAAAAACTCTAAAATTTTATTATTTTATTTTTGTCACTTTTATAAAAAAATAAAAAATTATTTTATTTAATAACTTTGTTAATTTTATCAAAGAAAATGTTTGTAAAAAAAATCATTTTCGATACATTAAAAATACGATGAATGTAATAGAGAAATAGTTAAGGATTTAAATTACAATTTATTGATATATAAAAATGTAAAAACGACATGATTTTGAAGTGTGACACCACGCACTACCAGTTCTAAAAGCCCTTGTCGTTTCAAGGTGTGTAACTCTTAAACCCTTCCATCCTAATCTTAGTGCTAACTGAACTAAACCTTAGCTACTAGCAGGGTGTCATGCCTGTCGGAAAAACTACGCACTGACTCTTTCAAATGGCGTGTCTTTCTTTTCCCCACTTTCTCTCTCTTCCTAGGTTCTCTCTCCACCATGTCCCCTTTATTTTCAATCTTCAATTTTTTTTTTTGTGGTATTAACAAAAACTGGGTTTCAAGGAAACCTTTGGAATTTAGCAAATTATTTGAAACGAATTGATTCCTCTACTTCCTTGCTCATGATTTGGATAAAGATATAATTTTTTTTCCAGAAAATGATAAACGCTTCTTCAATTTTGCTCTTTTTGTGTGTTGGGTTGTGGTGGCTGAATCTGAGTTTGTAAATGTTGTCTCTGCAATGGTGCAGGTGCCACTTGACTTGGTCCTATTGTTGTACTTCTTTTAACACAGTGCAACTGGGGGAACTCAGGTCTGGGTGTAAATGGGGTCATGTGGCAATGGCTAGGAAAAAGGCTTCTCTAGACTCTGCCATAGAAGAACCCAGTGACAATGAATCCGTGGTTGAAAAGAAGACAACTAGGTCATCAAAAACTAAGAGCCCGGTCGGGAGGACAAGGAAGAAAGCAAAAGATGAGTCTCCTGAAGGGAATGATGGTTTGTTGGTAGATAGAGATGATGCCTCCATTGGAGAAAGTTCATCTGCTTCTAGTGATACTTCCAAGAAAACTCGAAGGACTCGAAAAAAGGGTAATCTCTTGATCTTTGTGCCAAATCTCAATGGTGGGAGTTTTATGCATTGTATAGTGTTTTGCTTGTAATTGCTGGCTAAGTCCTGCTATCGTTTACAGATGCATCTAGTTCTGCTGACTTGGAAGAAAAGAAGGAAGTCAAGGAAGAGAAAAAGGTTAGAAGGCGAAGGAAAACTGAGGAGGTGAACTTAATTGTAGAGGATAAAGTCAGTGAAGCAGAAATCAGAGACCAAGATGAGTCTTCATTTGTTGAAAGTGTGGAGGATGAGAGTGACATTGATTTGGAACTGATAAAAGATGTTGGAGAGGACATTAGCTTTACTTATGGATGGCCTCCTCTTGTTTGTTGTTTTGGAGCTGCTCAGCATGCTTTTGTGCCTTCCGGGAGGCCAGCAAATAGGCTTATAAATCATGAAATTCATGAAAGCATGAAGGATGCATTTTGGAGCCCTGACAAATTTTTTAGGGCTCCAGGCACCTCTGCTGGTAGTGTTGCTATTGCTCTTGCTACCTTGGGTGGCAAAGTGGCATTCATGGGAAAACTTGCCGATGATATTTATGGTGAAGCTATGCTATACTATATGAATGCAAATAAAGTCCAGACCCGGTCAGTTCGAATTGATAATAAAAGGGCAACGGCTGTATCATTGATGAAGATTGGTAAAAGGAATCATCTTAAAATGAGTTGTGTAAAACCTTGTGCTGAAGATAGTTTGATGAAGACAGAGCTAAATATTGATGTGCTGAAAGAGGTATGAAACTTGAAAACTGTTAAAGATATAGATCTGAAGTAAGTGAATAGAATTCTCCGTAGCCTGTAGGTTCAAACCTGATCATTGTTGATATGGCAATACTATTGAGCTTGAATTAGTACATGTTTTTTGTCATTAGCTGAATTCAGTGTTAGTAGCAAATTGAAAGATATGATATTTAATGGAAATATTCATGCCAGTAGAATGTTGATGTGGATGTGCAGTAGTGTGATGTTAACATTTTTGTTAAATATTAGATGTCAATTAGATAGACCAAAATTGCACAACTAATTGTAGGAGGCTATATTTGTGGAAAGAAATGGGGGAGACCCAGTTTGCAAAATTGATAGTAAGAAGATCAAAATTGCATTAGGACAATTAAGCCTAAATTATTTTATCATCCTCTTTTGTTGGTATAATTTGCATTGTTTGTTTCCATATTAGTTACAGCCATGTGCACATTTGAATAAAGCATGTGTTTGCTTTATCCTTCTACTCTATTGGTTTTAGCTTTGGAGGTTAGATTGCTACCAAATGCTATTCAGTACTTTAAGAGTTTAAATACATGTGATGCAGGCAAAACTGTTCTACTTCAATACACATTCTCTGCTTGATCGTAATATGAGGTCAACTACATTGCAAGCCATTAAGATTTCAAAACATTTTGGAGGGGTTGTTTTCTACGATCTAAACCTTCCTATGCCACTATGGCACTCAAGGGAGGAAACTATTTTGTACATTCAGCGATTGTGGAATCTTGCAGACATTATTGAGGTCACTAAGCAAGAACTAGAGTTCTTATGTGGGATAACACCATCTGAAGAATTTGACACCAAAAACAATGACAGTTTGAAGTTTAAACATTATGAACCCGATGTGATTGCTTCACTTTGGCATGAAAATCTTAAGGTTTTATTTGTGACTAATGGAACTTCCAAGATACATTATTACACAAAAGAACACGATGGTGCTGTTCTTGGAATGGAAGATGCCCCAATTACCCCATTCACTTGTGACATGTCAGCAACTGGAGATGGCATCGTTGCAGGTAAATTTACATTTCAATTGAACCCTTCATTTGTGTTTTCATAGGAAGGCATAGTCCACTTGAAAAATAAGAAAGGAAACCTCTTTTCAATGTCTGACACTATCAAGAAAATAATAATTTGGTGGGAGATGATGGATTTTGAAGCAATGCAGTGGAGTCCTGTAATATTTTGTAAAATTTCATAGACTTTGGACAATCCTTCTGTCTTATCGCTCTGAAAATCCAGTAATGACTTTGTTCTTGAGGAATTAATTTTGATCAAACTCATTTATTTAAACAATATGGAGGTAACTAACTGCATACTGTATTCAGAACAGAGCAACAACATATGCAAAAGATAAAACTAAAGTTCCTTTGACCTTGATTTTAGGAGGTAAAAACCACATTTGACTTTACTCAATGAATTCTGTAACAAAAACATGCTAAATGGCTGTTTTTTGTACCTTTGGTGCATAGTGACTTGTACAAATCTAGTTTCAAGCATCAATTCTCATGCTTTTGGAAACATGTTTAGAACCCATTAGACCATGTCTACTTTATAAAATGTTGTGACCAGACATAAGTGAAGATAGGACCAGACATTCTGTGAAACTAAGTCTCACTTCTACTTTTATTGTTTTTGCAGCCCTCTTGAGAAAGTTGTCTGTTCAACTTGATTTGATAACTGATAAAGGATACTTGGAACATTCCATCAAGTATGCAATCAATTGTGGGGTTATAGATCAATGGATACAAGGCCGAGTTAGGGGCTTTCCTCCTCGTGAAGATATGGAGGATGTAATTCCTGATTCAAATGGAATCAAGTCAATTTCAGAAAGAGAATACAGGACAGTAGGAGGACCTTCTGATGAGTAATATCAGTTTTGTAGCCTATGTTTCTCACAGGGACCTTTCACCCTTTGTATAGAAAACTGAGATTTATTTGTTTCTTTCTGTGTTTTCTACTTTCAAAATCATATTACCTAATGTTGTTGTATTTCCCATTCTTTTTTGTTGTATCAGTGGCATTATGATCAAAGCTTAAAATTTCTTTTTGTTTTTTTTTTTTTGGCAAAGTTATGTATTTTGCTTTTGTCTCTCTATCTGTGACTTTGAATGTTCTGATGTCTGCAAATTTTCTTCAGCATCTCTCTTGTCATCAACAAATTTGTCCAACTTTGTTCAATGATAAAGGGGTAATTCACTTAGTGTATGAGCAGTTTTAAATACCTTCATGTGTTCAATTAATTTCTATGAATGAAAAAATCATGAAGGATTATAAGATTAACTTTGTAATAAGATTCTTTTTAAGTAACTTGTAATGTTTTCTTGGAACTCTAGTTTCAAACTTTTTTTTATATTTATTAGTGTTTTCTCCTTAAAACATTTATTAGGTTTTCTTTTTTACTTATTTTATATAAAAGAATTCACTTGAGAAAACATAATTATACTTCGATATATTAATTGAAGTTATTGGCATATTATAAAACAAAATTGATTAAAGTTTGTAATTTTTTCCACATAGATTGTTAATAATTTTGTTGGTTGAACAATTCCTTTCCAACTGACTAAGGAACCACCAATATTGATAGCATAACCAATGATATATTGTATTACATTCAGGTCAACATAGTTCTATCAATTTCTTACAATTACATACTTTTATATGTAGAGAAGATGACTAACATGTTTTTATTTCCTTATTAACTCCTTTTTTTCTATTTCATATTTTTTCTAGATCACTAAGTTAAAGACTGATCTCAGATGAAATATTGTGTTTGTCATTGATTCAACAAGTTTCACGAACTTCTTTTAATAAATGAAAACAAACTAAGTAGAATGCATAGTAATTATTAAGAAAAATAATTAAAATTATATCCAAATATCAATACTAATACCTATATTACGGATAACAAAGATGCAAAATTTTGTCCATACCCAATTTTTATAATTCATTTTTTTTCTCAAACTACATAGCATATCGAGATTTTTTAAGATAAAAGCTGGTGGAAAGAAAAATGTGCTTAAAAAGTTATACAGCATTAGATTGATTTCAAAAACCAACTTAAAAATAATTCATTAGAAAACATCTTTTTCAGGATTTAAAAATAATTGCTTTTAAAAAGTTCCAACTGTAAAAGCATTTTTGTTTATAAAGTTTAAGGAAGTGGGTCCTAAAACTGTTCAATAGAATTCCATTAACTTCTATTCATCCATTACCAATGGAAATAAAAAAAATATGATATCAAGATTCTATTAATTGTTTTCCAAAGCTTGAATGCCCTAGCCCTGTATATTTTCCTAGAGTTATCTAAATGATAGAAAAATACAAGTAATCACCTTAGATTTATTAAATTACTACATTCCTTAAAAAGTTACCTTTTCTATTTTCCAACTCTCCAAACTTAATGTTAGTAAATATGAACATAAATGCCCAAAATGGATATATGTTCTTAGTGACAAATATATTCAACTGTCTTTTCCATCATCCCACAATCACTACATTTGCTTCCACATAATCATGTGAATATGTGAATCATTGATGGTGCAGGTTGCATCCATCGATAACCAGAAAAACTCCAAAAGAAGAATAAATAAATAGATAATTGATACCATGTACCATCCTCTCTCAATAGCCAGAGAACTCCTCAAATATAATAACTTTTAACACAATAAATGATGGGGGCATTCAGAGTAAGTAGAAACTATTATATATATTGAAATTGAATTGAAATAGGTAAGTAAGAAACTGGGAGGGTGTGGGAAAGTGAACTCTTAGAATTACATGAACCTGATTTTTCTTTCTAAATTGCAAACAAGTGGCCATCATAATAGCCAATAACCCAAATGAGGAATCAGAAGGAAAGAAGGGTGTTGGAACATGAAATGATGCTCTCCACAACTTTTATTGGCCGCTTACAAAAACTATACCACACTTCCCTCAAAAACCTCCCAAGAGAAAGCAAGAAAAGGAATAAAAAAAGCAAAGACTTTCTATCCAAGAGAAAGGCAGAGAGACAGGATCTTCTGAGGATGATCAACAATTGCCAAATCCCTTAACACTACATACAAACTTACAACAACTCCTACTTGTTCAAATTGGAATCTTCAAGTTTTGAGGCAGCAAGTTTATCCAAAAACCACACCAACTTCCCCATAGCTGGTTGGACCATTCTGGCAGGTATTAATGGGGAGTCAGGTCCAACATCATCTATTGCCAAGTGTACAGATTCTGCTTTGCTGTCACCAGTGACAACTACTGCAACATTTGATGCAGAATTGATGACAGGCATGGTGAATGTGATTCTCTCAGGTGGGGGTTTGGGGGAGTCAGTAATGAAAGTTACCCATTCTTCCCTTTCATTCAGTGCTGAGTGGTTGGGAAACAATGAGGCAATGTGGCCGTCTGGACCCAATCCCAGCAGAATGAGATCAAACTTTGGACAGTCACTGATCTCTGAGACACTCACAACACGGGTTTTCACCAACTGTCGGATCACAAACTCATAATCTTCAGCAGCTTCTTCTGCTGACACAGAATCGTTAATAGAATGCACATGACTGGGGACAATAGGAACCTGGTAATGTAACAATTATATCAGCAGAGGAATATAAAGGGATGTCAAGTAATCTCACGGAATATTAAAGAGATATAGACACAGAGACAGAAGGAGATTATTTTTCACTCTAAGCTAAACATCTATATCAGATATTTGGATTCTCTACTCAGTTTTTGGTGTTGTCCCTCTGATTTGGACTCCTATATTAGAGGTTCACATGCTGCATTTGTTGAACTCAATATTTAAATAGAAAGAAAGCAAGCAATCCTGAATTATCTATTTTCCTGTCAGGAATTTATCAACAAGCTTATCATGTGTTTCACAGAAGAAAAAAAATGCAATTCAGGACCATTTATATTTTCTTAATTAACACCTTGGCACTATAGCAACTACAACACAGGAAAACATTTAAGAACTAAAATGCACTGAAGGACAATAGTGAAGACATAAACCTAAAGCCTGAATATTCAATGTTGTAGATCCTAGAATATAGAAAAATTCCAATTCCCCAACTTAAAAGTATATATCATTAGACCAACAGCTATCCTTAAAACGTAAATCATGGAGAACAACCAAATCATCATCTACCTAAAGAAAAAACAAAAAACCTTTGACAATGGTTGAATCAAACCTCTTTTCTATACTCATTTACAAAACTGTTGGGATAAATACATCAAAAGCAAGTCGTACACCCCTGGGATGTCATAATGCATCTTCTATTTCCATTTAACCTGTAATAGGGGAATAGTTTTCTTGAATGCTGAAAGCATTTTTGACACAGTACATACATACATGTATACATACATAGTCTGCTGAAGGGATAATACGTAATATGCTAAGAACCCCCTCTTCCACACTATCCCTCAGTAATTTATGACCATCAAGGTGGATGTCTCGTATTTCACTAAGATTTCATTAATACTTGGAAACTTCTAACTCAAACTCTACTATGACTCCAAGGAGACAACATACATCTAAATTCATAGGGGATTGCAAAATGCATAGAAGATAAATTAGACCAAGAAATAAATTTCAGCCAATTTAAATCATTCAACAAGCATAAAATTCACATCAATATCACTAAGGTAATCAAGTAGGAGTATAGATAAAAATTCAATCTAATTACACCCTTTTTGTTACATTCTAGTTTTCTATTGTAATTAATCATACTCGGAGACAAAACACTGCAGACATATTATCTTCAAGAATTCATTCCCACATTCCTCATTATTCTTTAATATCCATGTAACTTCCAGAAAATACCAATGAATCATGGTAAATAGACATGTAGACCAAGATTCCCTTTTGCATGGCAATCCTACAGATAGCACCATAAACTTGCTGTACAGGATTTATTTCAAATTCACCCCTACATGTTGCAGTCACTTTAAAACTAATTTGGCTGGCACTAATAAAACTCTCATTAAGAAATCATTACTAAGAACTCATTCTAAGCATAATAATGCCACAACCTTCAAGAATAACTGTTGGTCCTCAGCATTTGAGACCTTTATCCTGAAAAACAAACCTGACAACCAACTTCCCATACATGGAAGGAAAATAGAAAAGTTGGAGACACATTCAACCGACAGGCAATGTTTGTAGAAAGAAAATAACAAACTTTCTGGTGCAATATACTTCCAATTTGAAAGCTTTCTTATGTGTGTTGCTTTGTATTCCTCTTTCTTATAATGATATGATCAATCCTGTTAGGACTGTAGGAATCCCCACCATCATAATTGGTATTTGGTAACACGCATAGTTTAATAACCAAGTACATGAAACATGATCCTCCAAGAAAGAGCTATTTGGTCACATCCACCTTGGAGGTCTAGGATATAGAAAGCACAATTACTAAATGAATGTTACTGTAAAATGTTTCAAAATCATGTGACAACTCTTTTTGAGAACGTGCTGCTTCTACTTCTCATATTGTCAATACAAGAAAAAAGTTCACTTGCAACCAAAAGCTCTTGCTGCAGAACTTATGTGTTTGCTAATGATATTGTCTGATGGAGAATCAATAAAATCTGAAAGCATCACCAATTATGGTTTCTGAGTTAGTATAACAAGCGATTTATTTTCACATATTTGGCATTAGCAAGTTTTATGAAACTGCAACTCCACTTATGCCAATGAACTTTTTTTACACATTGGCTTCATGAGTGTAAACTGACTGGATAAGAGAATGTGCAGAATTTGATTCAGCATCTTCTCCTGAGCCTCACAACATATCCAGAGATTCACTTTGAGCACGTATTAGGGACCCAAAGCTCTCTGTTTCAAAATGTGGATCCATCTTAAAAAATTATCATGGTCATTGGCTCCCCATTTCCGGGAAATCATGAGTCCTTCAAAGCCACCAATGAAGTAATCTCAAAACAAAATTGAGAATGAAACAGAAGGGGTTACTTAATCTCTCCAGGATGCAGATGTCAGGAGGGGAAATATTTTGCTTCACAGACTCGAATGAATCAAATTACACAGCAGTTGCAATTAGAAAATTGGAGGTTGGGAACACCCAGAACATGCCATTAATTGCACATCAAGCAGTTAAAATGCTCAAACATGAGTGTATTATACCCTGAAGGTAACCAAAGAGAATAGGAAAAGAAACCGGATCTCAGAAAGTGCATTAATGAAAAGACGCACTCTAATATTTCAACTTATAGTTTAGATAAAATTATTGAGAAAGTGTCCATCGTAGGACTATTAATTAACTGGAAATATTATTTTCTAGTGATAATTTGAATCTCAGTCAAAACCTTGATAAACCTCTTCTTATGTAGTTTCTACATGCAACCTTACTCAAATGCATGAAGATCCTTTGTGATACTTTGATCATGATTTTCAGCAGACATTTGAGTCATCTATCAATATAGGCCCAATAAATCCTTTGGGTATTGGTAAAACTCCTCATTTACCTCATAAACAAGGATTCAACTTCTGGGGCTAAACATGTAAAAATTTCTGATTTCCAACCTATTATTTTAGACAAACATGTTTTTCAGCAAGCACAGTCCCTGAGACAGATTTTAGTTTTTCAGTCAACCAACACGAAGAGGACAACTCCAGTCACATCTTTCTTGCTTCAACCCGAGGTTGTCCAGAGGAATTCTCCTGGACCAATTGGCGAGTTTGGATTCTTGAGCTTCTTCCTTTAAGTTTAAAGCAATTCAAAAAATTGAAGTGCAGATCTGGTTTGCAATTGATAATTTAATAATGAATCCAAGGATATTCAAGAATGCCAGAGAATCAACAGGGAAAACCAATTACTGCCAAATCAGATTATCAAGATAATATCTAAGATTTATGTTCTCATCAGAATATGTGGAAATCTACCATGCAAAGATGCTTGTTGGCCTTTTTCAGAAGAGAAAAAAAAGGCCTACATAAAACTGAGACGAATACCAAATATAACCCAAGTTGGGGTCTCAGACAGTAAATTTTACACCAGATAACTCAAGATATGGGACTCAATTAATTTATATTTCTGAAACAGCTAAGGCACTAAAATTTTTAGGATCAACAAAGATTGGTGTAGCAAGCAAATGACCTACCTCTTTTCCATCAGGATTTTCCAAAAGATCTAGTCTGACAACTAACTGGCACCCTCAACATTTTGCTGATGTAGTTATGGTTGATATCAACTAATCCATCCTGCTGATGCCACCAGGCATCCTGTTGTTGTAACCATGGTTTATCTCAATGCCTTGAATACTCCAAACCAGGTTAACTACAGTCAACCTAAATTCCATGAAATTTTGGAAACCTTTGCAATGATCTCAATCCCTTGGACATAAAGAGAACTAACTGGTGAATCTTAATTCCATAATGCTCTTAGTTTCCGCTAGGAACCACAAATGTGAAATGTGGAACCTAGTTATCAGACATCCATTCGTCTTGGCAGTTTGCACAACCCATAGCACAATTCACCATTACCAAACTTTGTTGCTGGAGTTTCTATGGCAGATCCAACCATTGACATGACTCAAAAAATCACTGGAGAAGTCATACCCTCAATTCAAACTATCTCAGAGTGGAATACACCAGTACAAACATTTAAACAAAAAAGTGCATGAGCAATCATAGAAACTTCAGATCAAGGATTTAACGTGTAAAGGAAATTCTGAAAACAATAACATTCATCTTATGGACAGAACATTCAGGAAAGACTCCTCTACGATTTTGTAAAAGAATGATTTTTACACTCCTGTCAAATTGCCTAAGTGTATAAACCTTGAATATTCACCATCACAATCTTTCAGAACAAGCACAATCCATTCCTCAACCAAAGACCAGTTTGGATAATAGCCTTTTGAGAATTCAAACTTATGTGGATATATGCCTTCTGTCCCACCCTTCAAAAGAAAGAGAATGCAGAAGAAATTTGTAGTGACTACAATGTATGCCTGTTAATCCAGTCAATTATAAAGGGTAAACTACTACCTTACTAAGGTTCAACTTTCACGCCAGAATAAATGTTAAATCTCATAAATAGTAAAAATCAAATCCAAACTACTCAAAGAAGCACCTCTCTGTGGATTATACACATTCAAAAATAGGCACCTTGAAGCAAAAATATAATGTTTCATGTGACCAAGAGAATTTTGCGAAGCTTTTTTGTGTTCATTCAAATTAAAACAGCTATTAAATTTTCTCAGCAAACTGTCAAGACCAGAAAAGCAGAAGAAACCAAAGCCCTCCTTCTTGTTAGATGATATCACTGCTTTACTTTGTTAGAGTCTCCCTTTTAAGAAGCAATCAGCAGAAGATATCTAAAGGAACAGTTTGATGCTAAAAAGACTATAAGCATATCACTTTCCTCCAAACTATTCTGAGAGTAAACCATTTTGATACTTAAAACTGGATAAAGTAATGAGAAACATGGAGCACAACCTTGGACAAAAGGCCATCTTTAGCAAGTTTATAATTGCTATCAGCATGGTTTTTTGCCACAACACGCTCATCAGCCCAGAAAATATACCACTTGGACCAGTCCACAGTCTTGTTATAAGGAGCTTCGCAGAGTTTTCTGTAAGCAAACTTAAGTTTTAAATCAACAATAAATCATAAAAGCAAAGAAAGATATGAAAAAGATAAGATACAGATACCCCATTAAGCCAATGAGAGAACCACCAGATAAAGCAATGGCAAAGACTCCTCGCTCTTTAACTGATGCCTCTGATAACTCAGCAACATAGTCTGCCAAATCAGTCATTAGCTCATCCAAACTCTCATGAATCCTCAACTCTCCTCTATTCTTCTGACCATCTGAGAGAGCCATGGTTCCAGAGAGCCCAATAGCTCTATTTTATAACCAGAAAAGACAAAGAAAGCATCAAAATCATTTCATGCCGAAATAATAAAGTCAATGAAATTCAAAACACAAACAGCTTTAACATTTAGTCTTCCTAAACCTAAAACAAAAAGGAAATTTCAAAGTTGTTCAAGATCCAGCTTCATATCCAGAAAACAAAACTCTGAACAAACGAAACAGAAAATAAGAACATAGTCAAGCGATAATTTCAATTTTTACTTTTTGTTTGACTACAGGACTTATATGCCTATACATATCATAAAGCTGAATTTTTTTTAAAAATCTATAAGCTACAGCTCACCCCCATGAATTTAATTTGCAAGTGGACTCTCTAATTGTCAAATAAGAAAACAATTGAACAAAAGGGTATCATCACCACAACCTAAGTTTTTAGAGATCGAGACCGAGAAATGAAAAAGGCTCCAAACAAGTGCACACTAGCAGAAAAAGAATATCACAGAAGACGAAACACATGTCCCAGATCATAAAACATGTTAAATTGACACCCTCCACTGCTGCAGAAACTAATAAAAGAACAAAGCATGATGGTCAATCATAGTCTCATGCAGTTAACAATAACCAGGAACAACAGCACACACAGAATCGACACGTTTCACAGCAAAAGAAGGAAAAAGAAATCGCTTACAAAGAAAAAAATAAAATTAGACAGAAGGTGGTACGCCAGAATAAGCTGACGAATGAAGAAGAATGTATATATAAATATATATATATATATATATATATATATATATATAATTATTTATTTTTTTATTTATTTGTGTGAAGATTTGGATTGTCTACCATTCCAAGGAATTCAAGCATAAAAATTTCTTATATTATTGTTATTATTACAAAATTGTAAAATACAATAGTAAAACATATACTAAACCAATGAGAATTGATAGATACACAATAAAAGTCGCCTAGTACAGTTAATCTTTTGAACTGCACATGATCATAGTACAGTTAAGAATTCACCTAAGAAAGTTTATATATATATATATTTATTTATTTATTTTGCAAGGAACTATTTTTTTTTTATTTTTGCATACAGAATGACAGAAAATAGAAGTTTTAAAAAATAGATTTATATGGGTGTGAGGTCATTGGTATTAATGTGATCTTTTAATGTAAATGCATGTTCATCGGTATTAATGTAATCTTTTAATGTAAATGGATGTTCAGTTTTGTGAAGGATAGGATAAAGAAATTTAATAATTTGTGTTTCCAAAAATATAATTTAGCACTAACCAACAAAAGGTTTACTCTTAAAAAGTGTTTGCTAAGACTAGTAATTAAGTTAAGTTGTGTATAAATATTTGAAGAAGAAGCACTTATAAAAAATTTGGTAGGAAATGTTAAAAGATAATGGTATCAATGAAGAATTTATACCTTGTTGGGTATTAGTGCATCAAATGATGGTGACAGGACACACAACACTGTTTTTCTGTCCACTGATAGATGAAAATGAAGATCGTGGCAGAACTTTGTTTGCAGAAAAACAACCATCTATGTTAAGAACAGATAATAATGAGAAGGATTTTGATATGTTGAAAAAGCTTTTGTTAACAAATTTTGAAAAAGTTTGTTTTTCTCTTTCCAAATTATTATAAATTATTTTTTAAAAAATATATCGATTTAATTGAGTGATGACATATGGACATTGCTAAAATTTTCTCAAAAAAAAAATATTGTCAAAAATTCTTTTTCCTAATGAGAAAATCTCAGTATCCAAGATCTCCTGCCATAAACAGAAGGTAAAAGTGAAATAAAAATATAACTATGAATTGCTCAAGTGAATTTCATTGGATGGTTCTAACAAAAAAGTTGTTTCTAATATTTGTTAGCAAATAATTTTTCTTTTGAACTATTTCTCTTTATCAAAGAAATATTTGCAGTGGATAAAATATATTTATAGCAATTACTAATAGATTTAAATTATTATAAATTCTTTATTTTTTTAATCTTTAGACTTTTGTATGTTTTTTAGTTTTATATTTAAAAATTACTATTTATTTATGTGTATTATTATTATTATTATTATAAAGAATGCACACATGGTGCACAGGTGCTATGTATGTCCATTAGTCATTATAAAAATTGTTGTTTTAAAAACATAATTTATTAGTTTCTTTAAAGCTCAATAAATACATAAAATTTTAATACCATAAATTAAAAGTGCATTAAATAAGTTTTTCTTTTAAAAGATGTTATATAAAATTACCTTGATGGAAATACAACCAAACTAATGTTAAATTTAAATTCCTCACTTATGATTAGGGATGGCAACGGGGCGGGACGGGGACGGGTTTCGCTATCCCATACCCATCCCCGCATAAAAAATTCATCCCCATCCCCATACCCAAACCCAACGGGTATCAAACTTTTTTCCCATCTCCATCCCCATCGGGTAACGGGTATAATCTCGTACCCATACCCGTACCCGTGTTCTAACTACTTTAATATTAATTTTTATAAAAGAAAAAAAATTACTGTAAAGAAAACATAATATTATGAAATATTAATATTATGAGGATTTTCTTCGATGCCAAATACCTTAAAATAAATTATAATTGTTTACATTTTATATTAGAATACCAAATAAAATTTCATGTGAACCAAAACATTTATTAAATTTGCAAACTACAACATTGATGA
>Ga0214543_1008310_pt1 | contig 17103 bp, 7 predicted proteins | sample CNSS2metaG_FD_160094 | JGI IMG/M metagenome (GOLD analysis project Ga0214543, IMG submission 160094) | Root nodule microbial communities from cowpea collected in UCLA plant growth center, Los Angeles, California, USA - CNSS2 | ecosystem: Host-associated > Plants > Roots > Nodule | place: USA... | reverse complement strand
AAAAAAAAAGTATTAAAAAAAAAATGGAACTCTCCACAGAAAAGGCCAAAAAAAAAAAAAATAGAATAACCAGATTCAGTGACTCGCACATACACCAAAATATCTGTCACAAGCATGTGAATGAATAGTTTAATTTCAAATATTCTCTGAATAACAGGTAAAAGGAAGCATCTTTCGGAAAGGGTTAGAGAGATCGAAAACCGGAAGACAAAGGGAATTTCGATAGCAAGAAATCAAACTTCCCTGATTGAAGATAATTGAAAAGATCTCAACTTTACAAGTTCATCTCACAGACTCTCCCACAAGAAGAACTTGGGAATACATAACATGTCAGAAATTTTCCACACCAGAAAAAATAAAATAAAAAATGCGAGAACATTTCCCTTAACAGAACTGAAATTGAAGTACATTTTTTAGCTTTTCCGCAACAAAGCCTCCACAAGCTTGGGAGAATGCCCAAAATCACACAGTCCAAGCCACAAACAAAGAGTCGGCCAGCCCTCCAGGCTTTTGCAAAGAAAACCCAGAAGAAAGAGAGGAAGGAAGGAGAGAAAAGAAAAAAACAAGAAATTTAGTTTTTAAGGTACCAAATCTTGAGTAAACAAAGAATCCAGAGATTGGTTTTCTTTCTTTTGTCTGGGAAAGTGAGGGGAGGATTCTTAGTTCTGTGAGTGAATAAACAAAAGGGTAGGTGAGAAAGAGAGAAAGAAAGAAAGAAAGAGAGAGAGAGAAACAAAAATAAAAAAGAGTCACATGCAACAAAAAGGTATGAGATTTAGAGTTACCAGAGGAAATCTTAGATGAGGAGACCGTGTTCCTTGGAGAAGCTGAATTATGGAAGCAGTGAGCGTCTAATCCGCCACATGCGCCGGGAAAAAGAGAGGAAAGGGAAAGCTACACAACAAGACACGTCTTCCCACCTACCCTCCGATTCAATGCAACCACCAGCTGCAACAAGAACAAGAGTAAAGCCACAGTAGAATAGAAAACAAAGGTACATGTGTAATGTGTGTGTGAAGTGTGTAGAGAGTAGAGAGTGAAAGTACTGGTTGAGATGAAGAAATAGCAAACCAATGGATGATAGATAGAGTGAGTCCTTTCAACCAAAAAGGACTAGAGTATTGTATTTGCGTATAGCTGGAGGCTAAATAAAAGAGAACACACACACAAGAAGCAAGATAAATACCAATGAATGTTTTGTTACTGCAATACTCAAACTGTCAATTTTGTCTTAGCCCAGAAGATTTTAAAACATCAAGAAAAGAAGAAAAAAAACATTAAATTGTTATTAAAAGGTCAATTTTGGCAAGAAAACATGACAGATATTTAATGACATCGTCATCCCCACGGTACCACCTTTTTAATGTCAAATAAAATTACTCGTAGTATTTAATACTCCCAAATAAAAAACATTAAATATTTTCATTTGGTGAAACCTATTGATGAAAGAGATTATTAGGAGAGTGAGTAAATGTAGAGAGAGAAGGAACAGAAGAGAACAGAAGAGAACTCACTCACGAGTTATTAGAGTTAGAAGCGGGGTTGGGAAAAGGGTTACACCGACACGAGTCGGTAGTAACTGAGTAGGTTGACTGGAACTGGTGTTGTGTGTGAGAGAAGAATGTCTTTAAAAAAGAGGGTATATACTGTGGGCATGTGAAAATGGCACGGGCGAGTGGTGAAGATTGAAGTTGACTAGAGGACAAGTTGTTGAATTTCAAAACCAACAAGTTTCTATGAGGGTTACCAATTCTTACAAACTTAGATTACAGGTGTACTATCTTAAATGCGCCACTTAAACCCTTTGGAGGGGTTTCAAAAATCACACCAAAATTCATTTCATCACTCCACAACTTTTGCAGTCAATATTTTTCACACCCTATTTATTACTCAACAGTTTCTTATTTCCACACCATATTTTTTTCATGACTTGGAGCCAAAGATACAAATAAATTGGCAAGTATTAATCTGGTGGAAGAAAAGAACTGAATTTAAGAAATATTAGTTAATGAAACCACATGCAATAACACTGAGATATGGAGGAATGACAGTCAAATTATAACACGTTTTAATTTTGAAAAAAATATATGACGATTATTCCCATCTAACTTGTACTATCTAGTAATATTCGGTGTGTTTTTACTGTGTTTAATACTTCAATAGAATTTAATCAAAAATTTTCTAATGCAAAACATTTGGTTTAAAAAATATATTATAAAATATATCTTTATTTAAATTTTATTCTTCTATTGTTTTTGTGTTTTAACTGTTAGAAAAGAGTATTCTACCTTAAAACATAAATATATTCATTCTTATATATTTCAAGTGCATTTTATTTTTGTTAAGTTTGATTTTACAGTTCAGAAACATTAAAAGCCTGGACCCACTTTGTATTTATTTTGGAATTAATACATTCTAAAAACTCGGTTCCGAAACAGAGAATTCATTACAAAAGGAAATGAGAGGTGACAAAAGAATTTTGTGGGTGTAAAAAGTAAGTCTCCTTCAATAAAGCTTAATGTCAGGTTCACAAGAGGCCCAAAACCAAAAAAAATGTTTTTTTTTTTGTGTGTTAGTTCTAATTTGTTGAAGAAAAACTCTTTTAAAATGTTAAGTCGGCTTTTATTTGGAGAATGCGAGGAATGAAATCATTAGTTTTTTTTTTATTTATTTCAAATATAGAACATTAACACTCTTTTGTAACAATATTAGGACATTTAGATTATAGAGTTAAAATTTATTATTTAATATAGTATCAGAGTTTTAAAGTCTATCATATATCGGTTGAATTTATTGTTCATCTGTTATCAATTATTAAATTATTTATTAATGTCAAGTCATATGTTTAAAATATATGTCTCAAAGGGAAAGAGTGTATCGGAAGTGCTATATAGATAAGCTTAATTTAAATGATATAAATGAATATAAATATCAATTTATATAATAATTTTATAAGATTAAGTTAAATTTAATAAACATGACAAAAGACAATGTTATTTTGTAAAAATATTTTTTTATTCATCCATCTAAAATTATTATTTTTAAAATTGGTCTCTTATTTTTTAACAGGCCTCATGTATTTCTTAAATCAGTTAAAATTTGGGAACAAACGAATTCAAACATCTAAATTTTGAATTTTTTTATATAGGACTAAATTGAAGTCTAGATTCAAAATATAATTATGAAAAAATTGAAGTAATAAATAATAATTAAACAAAATAATATTATTATTCGTAGCACTAGTTATGGGATCCACCAAGATGTTCCAGCAGAAATCAGAGATGCTCTTTTGAACTCTTTGAAGTAGCCATCCTAAGGGTTGACCACATGGAGGCCCATGTGGTTGTTTAGTGCAATCAAAGAAGAGCTATGTGGGCCGTAAATGGGCTGGTGGAAAGGGAAATCTGTACCCATAAAAAGCGACGAGTCTCCTGAAGGAAAAGAACCGGTAAATGAAGAAGATAATTCAAGGAATTTTTTTTTTATCATTTATAATAAGATTATTCAGTTTATAAAACATATTTTTTATCTGTACTGCACTGTACAGAGAAAATATAAACAAATATAGTCTATAAATATGTCCTATTCGAAGAAGACAAGAGAATTACGACCAGAACATACAAACTGTGAATAATAATTTAAGTGGTTATATTTTGAAAACTTCAGGAGCACTTGGTATTTTTTCAATATAAATTATTTCTCACTTCTTGCAGGTAATTTGGTAACACTCATCATAGTCACTTTTCTGCATTATGATGAATGATTGTCTATGAATAACCGGAACAACTATAGGGGAGGAAAATACAACAATAGGGGGAAAAACTTCTATCCAAAAAGAAAAAACAAAGTTAAGGAAATGACCGAAAAAAGACAGCATGTATGTGATGCGGCAAAAGAAAGAACAGGACCTACTTGAACAAAGAAAGCATGTTTCAGAACATTCTTAATTTCTGCGTTAGATGAGATATTTTCGCAGAAAGCTGGATGTGGGGCAATCATCCCATCAAACATAATTGGTTCCTTTGTAGGGTTCAGTAATTGCTTTGCTGTAACCATGCAAATCACATTTTGCTATGTCCACATACATTATTTCTGGAATTGGACAATACTTCTCATTCATTGTGTTCAATTATTTTCATCACCATATTTTTATAACCACAGCATAATTTTCTTTTTTTTATTCTTCTGAAAAATAACATTTTGTTTCTTGTTAGTGATATGGACCAGGTTTATCTATTACTAGAAAGACTCAGATATCTGTCTACATTGAGTACCATGGTTACCAGTACTCCTGGGATTTATGTAAACAAAAATTGTAAAACAGTTTTTATTTACTTAAAAATATCGTTGTGACATTAATAAAGAGGTCATTTTTTTTTTTTATGTAAAAGAAAATAAAACACATTATGTCCAGTAAGTATTTTACTGCTAAGTGAATGTGACAGTATAATCCATCAGGATGCACAACATTTTACATTTAATTTTTTATGTCATTTTTGTATAAAAGAAACCCAGTAAAATGATCATATTGATTTTTTTTTATTTCTCATTCATGTTAATAAAGGTGTAATTTTTAATTATGTGTACTGTAAAAAATATATATTGAAAAGATGATTATTACAAATAAGAACTAGATCATGAACGAAGCATAAATATGAATCTTACAATATTTTTTAAGAACTCAAATCTGTAATAGTTTATACAATTGTAATAATAAATTTGAACATTAATATATCTTTTAAAAAATTTAACTATTTTTCTCAGTAAAATCTACATGATGGATTCATCATGCAAGTAACTCAGTGAAAGATAATTCTAAAAGAAATAAAGGTTATATTTACTAAGTTATTTTATTTAGTTTATAACTTCTTTTACTTTGTTTGTTTATTAAAAATATATATTGAAAACTCAAGCTCAATATAGGTCGAAAGTTCTAGAAGCTCATCATCACATTCTTAATCGCTTAGTACACTTTGTACAGAAGTCGTGGGTCACTTAACAATTTATTTTTCTTGAGCTCTCTAAATTTTCACAAATTTTGTTTTCGTCCGACAGGATAATTAACTCATCCAACACCTTGTATTGGAGCTAAGATCTCATAACTTTGCTTACAAAACCAGTCACTTTAAGTTCTCTTCAAATTTTTTTAAAATATTTTCACTCAATAAGTTCTCTTGAATTTTTTAAAATATTTTCACTCAATAATACTGGTGTCCCAAACTTCTAAGAGTGATTTTCACTACATTTGTCCAACATATAGATTATTTTGAACTCTCTGAAATCTCAATTTTTCATTGTTCATAATTTTAGAAAACATGATGGATATATAAGTTTGATTCATTGCATGTATTTTTATCCCGTTTTCAAGTTGTAATAGGTTGTAATTTAGTTCTAAAATATGTCATTATAGACCAATTAATACAAATTACTTACCTTTTATTTGTTTTTCAATATTGTATAATTAGGGATGTTAACGGAGCAGATTTACTGATAAATATTTATCTCATATCTGTACTCATATCCGTGGACCGTGCATGTATCTGTTATACAGATACCCGTATATTTTTTAATATCCACGAATACCTGCAGATATTATTACAAAAGAAAAAAATTAATATGTAACAATATATTTTAATTATAAATTCAAATAAAATACAATACATAAATTTCATAAATTTCAAATAAAGTACAAATAACTCTTTTGAATAGTGTTGAATGACAGTTTGTAAAGAAATTAAGATTTTTTAAAAATTAATTGATAAAAATATAACACATTCAAAATCAAGGTGTTAATGTTTTAATCTTATTTTTTTAATTTTTTTAATTCAAATTAGAGTATAACAGGTACAGGTCAATAGGTATGGATACTATGATACTCGTACCCACCATGTTAGCATGCAGGTATAAAAAATAGTTGTACCTGTTACACGCAGATATTCATTTACAATACCATCTGCAAATTTTATATCTGATTATCCACCGATACAAAATTTTGTTGACATCCTTACATATAATCATTTAATCACAACATCAACACATATTCAAAACAACACAACAAACAATATTTCTCATGCTATCTCATCACATATATCCTAACATCATCAAATCGATCAATAGATAGAATAAAACAATCAAATTAAATTAAATAACAAGTTTCGCTTACCTGAAATTTCAGTTTCTACTCACAAAATTACAAAGACTCTAAATCTCACAAAATGTTTTATTTGAATACTTAAACTCATGTGAATGATCTAAACACACTTTTACAATCCTAATTAATCAGGAATTTTTTTGAGTTATTAGAATCATATGTAAAGACCATTTTAGAAAACATACAAAACTATTAAAAATTGACTAAAAAAAATGAACATACTCAAAATAAAATATTGATAGAACATAAACGTACTTTTTTATAATAGAACATTTGTATTTCGATTTTTTTTAAGAAACGAATAGATTATTTAAATTTTAGACATAATGTAGATGAAAAAAAAATATTTAGAGAATTTATAAATAAATCTGGATTAACTAATTTTTTTTCTTTATAATTTGAGCTTTTAATAATAAAATAAAATTTCATTTTAAAAAACTACTTTTACTTTTAATTACAATTTTCCTATCACATTGCATCGTTTCTTTAAACTTTCCAATGCAATATTTTATCTATACAAAACATATATGAAAGTGCTAATGACACTAGATGTACCGCCAGAAAAAGTTCATTGAGAAACATTGTAAATCATAATTATCTGATGGATCTCACTTCTTTTTAGTCGTTTCTCTTAATCAAAAAACTAGAAAACACAATTTGTGTTTTTCAATATCAATAGAGTACTACTACTGGAAAAAGTCTATGCTGCAAATATATTTACACTATCATTGATCGTTCAAAAATATACTTGTGTCTAGAAATTTTAAAAAAGATCATATCTAACATGCTCTTTTTCATTTATCTACTTATTCTAGTAATGCTTCAATTTAAAAAAACTACCTTGAACATTGTCAGTTAAAAGTTTATGCTCAACCTTTTAAGCTGTTATCATTTAAGTTTGCCAAGTATATGCAGAATGGACATTGAGTCTATGTAAGAATGATAAACCAAAATTGGGGTGGTGGTCAAGACTTGAATTAATTATGGTGTCACTGTTTGTGTGGCTCCTACACCTACCATTTTCAATTACAATCTAAAATCTGAAAGCTGCATTAAGATTTAAATTTGCAGCCTTTTCCCTCCACTGGGTGAAGCGTCTTATTCAGAACCACTCAACTTTCCCTTTAATGGCTAGTCTAGTTTCTCTAAACCCTGCATTTTTCTTTACCAAAGAAACACATTAGCTCTGTTCTTTAGCGCCCTTCAAGCTAAACCATTAGGTACCATAGGTAAATATTTGTCTTAAGTATCAGTAAAATATTCACACAATTTACAGTAACATTCCCCTAATTAAGGCCTTTCATGTCTTCAAATAAATACAGTTTCTGCAAATGATTTTACTTTAACACCAGAAACGCTAGAAACCGCAAGCAGAAAGATTTATGTCCAGCGCAATATTTTTAATTATAACATTAAAAGAAGCAAATGGAAGAACATTTGCTTTTCTACTACATAGTCCGCGTACATATCCAGAAGATATAAACAAATAAATGAAATAGTCCTACAAGTTTGTTTATTTGAAGATTTGTACAACCTCCCTAATCCGTGTTTCTAGTCTCGTAATGGATCATCATCAAAATCCTCACACCGGCGTTGAACAAGAAGATGTGGAAGGATCATACAGAGCAGGAACAAGATACTTCCTCGCATTAGCACCATTCACATTGTAGCTGGCACCGGTGGTAGAATCAACCAGCAAGTCCCCGGCATAGCCAGGGTAAGCCCCCTTCCCGTAAACCCCAGGACACGCAGAGGCAGCTTCAAGAGGAGCCCCCGCCGGACCCTGGAAGTACCCATTTCCGAAAGGGTTGGTGGCGGTTCCGGCCAAGAGGCTAGCGAAGTTGATGACCATACCGTCAACTCCCACATCGTTGTTGGGGGCAATCAAAGGTGGACTCTGGGGTCCATAAATGGGCTGGTGGAAGGGCCAGGCGCATTGACCCGGGCATTGGGTTTCGGAGTTTCCGACCCATATATAAGCGAACTTATAGTTCTTGCCACCGTTCACGTGACCCGCGGAAGCGGCAGACCCGTGAGTGCCACATCGGCTCATACAGAAACCCTCAACCGCCACGTCAGCAGATGTGAGAACAACGTTGATAGCGTTCTTCTGCCCCCCTTTGGAAGCGAGCTCGACAAGGTGCTTGGTGGTCAGAGACTTCCCCAGCGAGTAACTTTCGTCGAGAATCTGATCGCCAAGAGATAAGGAGAGAGAAGCGACTTTCCTGGGACTCAGGTGGTAGTACTTCTCGGTGGTTTTCCACCACGTGCTAACAGATGGCTGGTTGTTTGAAGTAAGTGGTGACGAGAGCGAGGTAACGAAATCGGCTATTATGGCTTTTTGAGAGGGTTTGAAGTGGCCATACCATATGAGGTTGACGGTGATTTTGCCGTAAAGCAAAGGGCCATTGTGGTAATGGAGCAGCTGAGAGTGGTCCTGAACCTGGCCGTTGAGGTTCCTCGCCGCCGAGGAAAGGTGAAAGACGGATATGAGGAAGAAGAGTGGGAGGAAGCAGTGAAGAGAGAGGAAAGTGGACATTTTTGAAAGGTTTGTAATTTCGTGATGTGGAAGGAGGGTAAGGGGAGAGAGGTATATATAGGTGGCAGTAACGGGCATATATTTTTGAATGAGGTGTGTTTTAACTGTGTTTGTGGCGAGGGGGGTGGAACTTGCAGAGAAAGGAAGAGAGAGGAGAGATTAAAGAGTGGTTAGCCCATCTGGCATTTACGAGGCAGGGCTTGGTGAGTAAGTAAAGTGAGGGACCCTGAGATAATCCGAGTTGAGTGGGTGTGAGGTGTGGTGCACGCGCGGGAGCAGAATGTGTAGCGTGGGAGGCGTGAGAATGAAGGCAGTGGGAAGCGGTTGGATAGGATTGAAAAAGAAAGAAGGGTTTGTGGGTAGGTGACAAAAGCGATACAGCTTGGGCCAGTTAGATTATTTGAAGGGGTTGGAATTCTCAGGTTTAACCCTGAGAATGGATAAGGGCGAAGAAGGGTTAGTTGGAATGGGAGAGGGTAGAATGGGAAAAGAAAAGGTGGAATTATGAGAGAGACGTTGAGGTGACAGAGTGGATGAGTTTTATGGGGAAACGGGTATGGATCCAACTGGCACTCACCCAATAGCAGCTTATGAATGCCTCTAGCGACAGGCATCCGAGGAAGCACGTGATTTAACGATTAAATTAACACCTTCATTCTAACATTCGTATATATAAAACATATAAATACATAATTATAAAAATAATTATTTTATATATAAAAGTAAAAATTTTATGGTTTTTTCACATTTTCAGCACTGCTTAAATACCATTAATTCATATAGGTTATTGTTTATGCATGTAGAAAATTATTTTGTTTCGAGATGGGTAAGGTCAAAGTCACTCTCTATTTTTGTTTTCATTTATTTTATAGTGTCTACTTAATGATACCTTTCATAAATAGCTGTAGAAAATTAAAATATACTTTAGTGTTACATTCATGAACTGCAATAAACTATAGGAGAATCTTGCCCTCTGCGCCTTTTCACTCATGATTGAGCTTCCACACTCTAGTCCTTTTTTTGTTTTTAACACTTATTTTTACTTTTGGACCTTAGATGTGTCAGAAAAAATTTTGGATCTTAAAAAATTTACATTCCTTCTAAATATCATTTTTTTTATGGTTTTAATAGTTAATGGATGACACTTGTACATGAAAGAAAGTCGTGTAATTATATTCCAACTAAAATTGTTATCTCTAGCATTAAAAACAAATATTAGAATATTTATTTTGTGTTTGGTACGAATAGATTAAACTTAGTATTGGGCATAATAGATGAATATATAAATGGAACAAATTGAGAAAAAGTACCTTACCCTTTTATATCCTATTTAAATATTTTCTCTTATATCAAATTAATCAAATCACATGTTTATGAACCTTTTACTTATTCTTTTTTATTTGTTATAATTTTATATTTTATATAATTATTGATTTGGTTCCTAATTTTTTTGAATTTGTTCAATTTGATCATCAAGTGTTTGGATGGTTTAATTTTGTATCCTTATTTTTTAAAATGGATCAATTTAGTACTTACCGTTATTTTTCAGTTCACGAGGTTTGTATAATGATAAACTGTCAATGTGCAACAAATAAAATAATTAATCTTAGTACCATACTGAATACACTTGATCAAGAAAACATCAACAAAGAGATTGAAATGATGTTAACTACACCTAACAAACAAACCAACCTAATTAATAACTTCACTCAGGTTTCTATTGCACACTGACAGTTTACCAGTATGTAAACCAGTTAACTGAAATATAATGAGAGATACTAAATTGATCCATTTTAATAAATAAGGATATCAAATTGAACCTTCAAAAAATTCGGAGACCAAATTAAACCTTCTAAAGATAAGAACTAAATTGAATTAACTCAAAAAATTAGGAAATTAAATCAAGAATTATATCTTTATATTTTTATATTTTTATCCGCCGAAACAATTAAAAATATATTTTTTTTTTATTTTAAATTGTAAACAGAAGAGTATCCCTTGTGAAAAATAACCAAGGATATTCAATTCTTATATCGTAAATAAAGATCTCATTGTTAAAAACAAATATTTTTAATTTAGCTTGTATTATATTTTCCATTTCATGATCTGACTTCTCTTGAGTATTTTCTTTTTCTTTTTTTTTTCGTCTATTGAGATAAAACATTTACTTCAAATAATAAATAAATTAATCTATACGTAATATAATTGTTTTAAATATTTTTTTTAAAGTGTTTGCTCTTAAATTCTTAAAGTTAATGTATAAATCTTTGAAATAAAAAAAAATCTGTGACGGTTAAGTCATCAAAATTTATTTAAAAACTATAAAATCAAGAATATAATTATAAATGGTATTATTTTGAGGACCCATTTAATTTTAAGACAGTTTATAGTTATAGTGATTAATTTAATGTAATAAAACTATATGATATTTTCCGATGATCTATTTTGAATTATAAAATTAACTAAATTTCAAATCCATGTACTACAATTATAGTGATATTGGCAGTATAATGCAGGTAAAACCGTCAATGTTAATTATGTTATGACTCACGTGACTTGAACCAGCTTTATCCCAAAATCGTTTTTTTTTTTAATTATTATTTGATATCTATTTTAGAGTCAAAATCTCAAAATGGTACCCAAATTCTTAAAAGTTTCAAGATAGTCTCCTTTTTTATTGATGCGTCTCATGTTTGTCATTTTCGTTAAGTCAAGGTTAACGCCGTGAGAGAGTGCCACATGTCAGTTCCTTGTATATTGGTTAAGGCTAACAACTATATTAAACTGTGTGCCGCCATATACAATTGACGTGCTATTTTCTAAAAAAATATATATGCATATATAAGTTTAAAATTTTACATTTTATATTAAAAAAGTCATGTTTCAACATATATATATATATATATATATATATATATATATATATATATATATATATATATAAAGAAAAACACATTAAAAACACAACTTACATTTGATTGAATATAAATTTTGTACTTTATTTTTCTGTAGTCATGATTCACGCCACGTCTTTTTCTATTATTGATATATTGTATTCAAAAATTGGTTTACTTAAAATGATTTTGATTTAATTTAAATACATGAATGTCTCGTTTCATTACACATTTTCTATAACATGTCATTAATATGATATCTATTTACAAACCAAATTAAATTTAAGAATATTTGTTACAAAGAAATAAATTGTAAGCCACACATACTAACAGTTAGAGTGCACGTGATAGAAATGCATAACAAATTATTTATTAAGTTAACTTTTCCCTTATCAAGTTAGATACATTTAACCTAAGAAATGGATAATCTAACTCACGAGAATAGAACTGTTATATAATTTTAAAGATTAACGCTAAAGTTTCATTGTTCACGAGGCGTGTTACTTTTAATATAATATAGGAAATAAATATTTGTTTGATGTCCTCTTACAATGTTCTAAATGGTTGTGGTGATGCATTCGACTTTCGACAAAACTTGGCCTGATCCAATTTTTTCAGACACAAAGTTCAGTATTGGAGGAATATAATAAGGTCCCACACGAATCTAACCCAACATTATTTTCTTCAAATTAATAATTTGTCCCACAAGCATGCACGATGAAGGTTTCAAAACCTGGGTGGTTTGACTTAGTTACATGTATATTGGATTCTATGTCCGTGATCGAGAAAAGTAATAGCTGTGTGGTGGTAGATGAAACCTAAGATATTAATGAAATAGTGTTGAATGGTGGTGTTCTTCCTTTGAATGTTTGGTGGAATTTATGGGAGTTTTTGATTTGGGGGTGGTAGATAAAGGGGAAGTGTTACCTTGACCAAACAAGTTCGGTGTGTTAACTGTACCCATGTGTTCCCAACTTAGGTCTCATCAAAACCAATATTACTTATTCAAGTAATTAAATTCAGTGTGAAAATTTTGAAATAGTTTTTAGTGGTGTGACTTAATGGCATAATAATTCCTAATTTACTAGTACCAAATTAATCCTTAATAATAAAATGCAATTATAGAACTTTATGCGACTTTCAAAGATTAAAGCTATTATTTTCCCTTTATTTCTTTTCTCACAGTTCACACGCAGCACAAAATACTTAAAAAAAACTGAAAATATTATTTTCTTCAATTTCATTCTCTCTCTTCTTTCGCGTGTCAAATGACATTGACATTCGTGTCAGAGAGATAAAAAAATAAAGTTTACCTTTTTAAATTTCTTAGATCATTGCATCTGCCACGTGTCAGATAGCACTCTTGATTTGGGCTTACTGGGATCTGGGCCCAAGAGTGTTAGACAAAGAACTTGTAAGCATATTTCCACGCCACTACAACAACAGCATCTTCTTCCTCGCCGAAATTATTGCATCAACACTCCTCTTCCTTAATTTTTCATATCTCATAAAGTTTAATACTTTATAAGTTAAATTATTTCATTTGGCTCTATTTTAGGAAAATTTTAAACTGTATTATTTTTTATTCATTTTAATTTTAAGAAATTTGATGCAATCAGCAAATTTAATACTAGCAATATTAATGATGAAATTTGATGCAATCAGCAAATTTAATACTAGCAATATTAATGATGCATTCATGATTTTTTCTTATCTTATTTAATTTTGAATTTGTTTATTTAACATTTCTTTCAACTTTAAAGAAAATAAAATTTTGTCACGTATCTATCGGACTCTGTATCATGTAACAGTGACACTGTGATGTAATAACAATAGTATTTGTCATGTACAGTGCCATTCATTCCGATTCAGTCTATTTATTTTTATTTTATCTTAATTTAGTTTATTTTTTTACTTTAAATTAAATTTTCTCCAAATTTAAACCAAATTATATATATTTTTTAAATGTTATGCAATATTTTTTATTAATTTTTTTATTTTTAATTAATATATTTGTCAAGATTAAAATCAAGTTTATTTAAATTTATATTTTACATTAAATTTTATTTAAAATTATTTTAAGCTTATTAATAAAAAAATCATAATTAATTTCAACTAGAAAGTAAGTTAAACTTGTTCATCAATTGCATTTTATAAAATAAATAAGTTTATCAACTTTTTCGATTGTTTTAAATAATTGTATATTTTTAAAATGCATAAAATTTAATATTTTTTATACACATGTTTGAATTGCTTTAAAAATAATAATTTTATAAATTCAAATGTAAAATTTTAAAATAATTTAAAACAATTTAAAAGAAATAAATTAAAATTTGAGAACAATTTTAAATAAAATTTGATGTAAAATATCAATAAAAATAAATTTAATTTTATTAAAAATATTAAATAGAAACGTCAATATTAATAAAAATATTTGTATGATATTACTTTTAAAAAATATATTTATTTTTAATTTGGATAAATGTGAAATTACTTAAAAAAAAAAAGATTGAATTAAGACAAAATAAAAATACATACAAAATTAAACTGAGATAATGATATATGGTATGACAATAATTGTCACTGCCATATTATAACATCATTGCTATGTGGACAATGACAACTTAAAACAAAACAATTTGTTATTTTTTAAAAAAATTAAAAATAAAATAAAGAAAAAGAAATTGATTAATATTGTTTGTACGATATTAATTTAAAAAAATTTAAAAAGAATTTCTAAAATAAAAATCAAATTATAACACATAATGGACCGATTTAAAAATTATATAAAATAAATAAATTTAATGAAATGATTTAACCTATTTTTAAAATAATTATAAATTTTAATACTTTACAATAAATACAAAGATAAATTATCACAACATATCGTAAAAAATTTTAAAAATATAGTGAAATTTTTTAAAATTATTGATAAAGTAAAAGTTCTGATTCTTAGTTGAAAAAGTGAATAGTACCCTGATTGTTTGAGGATACACTTTGGTTCTCTCAAAATGGGAACTTATACTTCGACACTCATATAAAATATTTAAAAAACGTGGTAAGATTTTTAAAATTACTGCGGTTTTTTTTAGTAACGTCATTTTCTTAACCTTTATGTATTATGCATAATTAAGTTTTTTTTTTCGTTAATGAATGAAGAAAGAAAACACGAAAAAAAAAATACTGTGGGCCTACAACTAAAGAATAAAAATATAATTTGCTGATATATTCCTACACTATTTATTTTATAGGTTTAAATACTTTTTTTATCCTCATTTTCGTAGTATTTGTTGCGGATGGTCGTTATCTTGACAGAATGTTTAAAATGATCCTCGTTTTTTATCGAATGTTTAAAATGGTCCTCATTTTCGCAATTCGTGTTTTATTTGGTCATTTTCTCTAACGCCGTTTAAATTATTAACGGAGTATTGTACAGATGGCACGGTTTGTACTAGGGTGTGTTACGTGTACTGTACATATGGATAATTAACGTTAATTCTTCAATTTAGGGGAAATTTTGCAATTAGGAAAATTTCTTCATCTTCGTCTTTCTTGAGCTCAGATTTGCAGAGGAAACAGTTAATACTTGTCATTTCATCATTGGATTGCAGTTGCTGCTTAGGATGAAATTACAGATTAGGATGAAATTGCAGAGGAACCATCTCAATAGTTTATGATGAAATTATAGATTAGGAGGAGGCCATGATAGCAGCTACAACCGTCTTAGTTATTTTTTAGAATTTCTGATGTAGAATTCATTATTGATGTACTGTATTTTGACTTTTCTTAAACTTCGTTCAATTTCACTTCTTCCAGACTTACATCAATTTAATTTTTTCCCAAGCTTAGATTAATATCACTTACTTCAATGCTCAGATTAAGATGTCATTTTGAACATGTTGGGACTAATATTAACATAATCAAAATAATTCGTTTCTTCATCTAACAATAGTACAAAACATATTGGACTTTAAAAGATTACACACAATAACAGTACGAATAATACAATGTTGGGAATAGTCCAAGTGTGAGTCAAAGTTCCACATTGGATAGAAAAGACAAAGTTGAACACTATATAAGAATAAAGACCCATAACAACATTGCCTTAAGGTTTTGGTGTAAAAGTGGTGTCTAAGGTCTTATATGTGTAAGACTAATGTCATATAACCATATGAAACATAACCCAACAGTGGTATCAGAGCCGATGGTTCGGAGTGACTGACCGCATAACCATAACCATAACAAAAAGGGGTCACCAATGTGACTGACCGCATAACCATAACCAAAAAAGGGGTCACTGAAGGGAAATGACTTAAGGTTTTGGTGTAAAAGTGGTGTCTAAGGTCTTATATGTGTAAGACTAATGTCATATAACCATATAGAACCACAATCTCTCAATATCCATAACCATGCCTATGATGAATATAACCCATATATGTGAAATATATATATAACCTATCATACAATAACAACAAAGTAAGTGAACCCTATTACTAAATTAATATGCCTCATTTGTGTTATGATGATGACATCCTTTTCCTCAACACCACCATTTGAAAAAGTTGCTGCCCACATTATTGGAACCACCACTCTATAAATCAATAAACCAAAAATCAAAACCAATTTATTATTAACATAAAAATAAAAAAACAGATTGTACCCAAAATTTTCTACCAATATTTTTTGGAGTTCTTGTCATCCTCAAAGTTGTCATCTCTCCGCAGCTACAAATCGCGGTTAATCCATTTCTCGTTGAACCACTAACGGTGCACGAAGTGATACAACATGGTTGCCTCCAACGATTACAACTAGAGGTAAAGGAAGAAGATTGAGACCGTAACATACCTATATAATGGGATTGCAGGAGGAAGAAGATTGCCAACTGCCCAAAACTCACCAACTGCTCAAACATTCCTTACCAAAACCCTAACTCCACTTATTTATCCCCAAATATCTAATTACCACACCTATACAGTACACGTAACACACTCTAATACAAACCCTGCCACCTGTACAATCCTCCGTTAATGATTTAAACGACGTTACAGAAAAAGACCAGATAAAACACGAATTGCGAAAATGAGGACCATTTTAAACATTCGGTAAAAATAAGGACCATTTTAAACATTCATTCAAAATGAGGACCATCCGCAACAAACACTACGAAAATGAGGATAAAAAGATATTTAAGCCTATTTTATTTTATGTATTTAGTGTGTATAATAATTGCTTCGCATTAGGTTTAAATTTTTTTACTGAATTTCATTTTATTTAGTATTACAGGTGATTTCTATTCTAGGACAAAAATAAATCCACGTTTAAGGATTTATTAAGGATATTTTAATCATTATAATTAAAATGTTTTAAATCTCTACTTCCAATTTTTAAAAATTAAGGTAAAAAACCACATGATTGAATTTAATTCCCTCTGTTTCCCTTTCTTTATTCTAAAAATTGAATCAACCAATCAAAATTTAAATAAATTTTCCACTCTTATTTTCTCTTGATATATATATATA
>Ga0214543_1008307_pt1 | contig 17109 bp, 6 predicted proteins | sample CNSS2metaG_FD_160094 | JGI IMG/M metagenome (GOLD analysis project Ga0214543, IMG submission 160094) | Root nodule microbial communities from cowpea collected in UCLA plant growth center, Los Angeles, California, USA - CNSS2 | ecosystem: Host-associated > Plants > Roots > Nodule | place: USA... | reverse complement strand
CTTAGTTTATTAATCGTTTCAGATTCTATAAATTATTTACTATTTTTTATAAGAATCCACCATGTGTTTCATTTCTAAACATAACAAGATTTTTGTTTTCATATAAAACTTTGATTCATTTAGGTGTTCATATTTATGAAATATATAAATAAATTTTTTCTAGTCAAACAATGTTAACTGTTTTTTAGCATGACAAACGATAAAATGACGTTGATCTTTTAAGACATTGATATGACAAAAATGTATGGATTATATCTAACATGATTTGTGATTTCTCACAATAAACGAAAATGATTACAAACATTTCTTAAATATAGGACCTAAAAAATCAAAATTTAAAATAAGAACGAAATCATAGTTAAAATAAAACATAATAAACTTTTTAATCAAATAATATAATTTGACTAAAGTGCCTTTATTGCACAAACGGTATAGTAAATTGTAACTTTAATCTATACTATATTAAATATATGATCAAATCTAAACTAAACTTCATTCAACGTCCATTGTTTTGGAAAGCTACAATTGTGATAATAAATGGGAGTTGATTCATTCCTTGCAAATGCACAAGTTACTAAAGTTTCAAAAAGGGGGAGTTTGTTCTAGTCGTTCTCTTTGAGAAAAAAGAAAAACTTTTCCTAACAGAAAAATACTTATTATAATTTCTATATGTTTGTTTAAATTTAAAAGAAAAGCCGAAAAAAAAAACTAATGTGAAAATCATCACAAACACGTGATATTAAGTGAAAATAATATTTTTCTTTATAGTTATAATAAAATATAAGTAAATTTAACTTGAAAAAGTTGCTAATTTTTTTTTCAGAAAAGCTTTATTTCTATGTTTAAATATACTCTTAGAAAAACATTATTATATTGTAAATCAATTCAAATAAACAGTGTCTAAACCAACAAGCAGCATTGTTAACTAAATTGTGATTATAATTCAAGAGAGATGAATTTGATTATCTGCAAGAATATTTTTCAACGACTATTGAAAATATAGTAACAATTTTAAATTTTTTTATTGATATAATTTTCGTTAAAAGTTAAATACTATAATGACTGAGAGAAGAATTATCATTTACATATAAAAATAATATTTTGTTGTAAATTTAACGTAACTTTCAACGATAATTATAAATAAACATTGTCAAAATTTTATTATTTCAAAATAATTTTATTCCAAAATTTTCGCCGTTATCTTTTTACAATAACTTTTCTTTCATAATCATTATCATTGTCGTTTCTTTACTTTAAAAATAATTAATTTAAAATCATCACAAAATATGTTATTTGAACATTAAATTAATTAAAAATGTCATAAAAATATGTTATTTAAACATTAAATAATTCAAAAATAGTCATCACAAACTTTACAACGTTCCCTTTATAATTATTGTATTCCTGTTCTTGAAAACAGTAAGAAAAAATCATAAAAAATGAATTTAAAATTCCAAAATATGAACATACCAATCGAGGTCAGTTATTAAAAAAAATCACAAATGGTTATATTTATACTGGTGATTATTTTAATCTCCTTTTACAAATAACTATTAAAAACTGTGAAAAAATATTAAAAAATAAATGTCAAATTAATTAGATGAGCAAATATCATATTAAAATCACTCTAAGTAATTATAAAATTCAACAATATAAAAAATAGAGTTGGAGAATAACGCACTAGTATTTATGTTGTCGACTCGGTAATCATGTCCAATCTTATTTATTTGAAATTTTATTATCATCAAATGTAAAGAGTTCTAATTGAGTTCATGCAACTAAGACCAGCTTAAAAGAATTTAGAAAAAAAGAAGAAGACAAAATAACAAAAAAATAAAAAGATAAAAACATTAAGATAAGAATATTGATTACATCAATATTTGATTATATTAAAAAAATACGTTTAAGCGTACTTTTATTTTATTATTTTATTTTGTTTTGAAAATTTTTAATATATTTTTAAAAGCTTTACTATTAATGTCATCTGTGAATACAAAAGATCACATTGAGTAATAATTTATCGTTGTAATAACAGTATACAATAAAAAATCGTGGTTATGGATACATTGTCCGTTGAAATATTAATACATAATGTTTTTAATATTTAAAATAATTAAGAGAAAAATAGTTAAATATACCCTGATTATGTACTTATACTAACTTTTGAATGATTAAAAAAGTTAGATTAAAATATTCATTCCATATTTCCAACAAGCCGACATATACGCAAGCCTATACAATGGAAACATTAACCCGAGAAATAATGATAAATATTGCAGAAATGGTAAAAGTTGATAAACAAATATCATATACAATAATCACTGGATACAGTATGCTACAAACATCATGTTAACTTGTATATATACATATATGAACCCTTTCACATTGAAAATATTATGTAAAATTTTGCCTGTTTAGTTCCTAAAAGCATCCATTCATAGAAAGCATTTTATTTTATTTTATTTTATTTTCCAAATATCGATACCAAACTTTATATACGATTCAGTCCAAAAAACAAAACAAAAAAAATACTAAGGATTAAAGGTGAGTGATTGTGAAGTCGTTTTTGAAATTCCATTCACGATATGATTGTCCCACCATTGTACCCGTTCTAACCAAAAAACTATTTTAGAACAGTTTCTTTCTGCACTTCGTACAAGTTGCGCCATTTTGAATGACTCCATGCAAAATTCAAAATTAACTAAATTCTTCCTCATGTGTCAAAGCCAGATGTCAACTATATATAAAAGGTGGAAATTTTAATTCAAAAGACATTTATTCATATTTTTCAAAGATTAAAAAAGAATAATAAAACGTGTTTTACTTGAATTTGCGACATTTACTTCATGTGAAATATCGAAAGGAAGTTATGCTTGTTCAAAAAGAACGAGAAAGAGAAAAAGAATGAAAAACAAAGAAAAATTGAACAAAAATGAAGAAAAAGATAGAAACCATCAAATAATTTTTAAAGATATTGTAAATATAGTCGGAGAGTCAATTTTTTGTTTCTCGGTATAAAGATATCGTTTCCCGAATAATCGATATCTTGACATTAAAACAATCTTAGCCCAACGCATATTTAGTTGCGGAAATATCTCAACCTATACGAATAACAGGTTAATCAACTTAAAATTATCATATTAATATAATGAAAGAAATTAAGTTTGAATCGTACCTCTCTTATCAAATTAAGTCTAAATTTTAACTATTAAATATATACTACTAAAAAAATCATATTTGGTGTTAATTTTATTTTAAATATTTTTTGTAATAAATATTTATAAATTTTGTTATAAAAAAAATTACAGAAAATTACTATCGATTTTCTTATAAAATATTTTAAATAAAAAACTTTTTACAATAAATTTTGTAAAAAATACTTACGTATTTTATAATTTTATAAAACTAATTATCTACAAAAAAATTACCTATCAATTAAAATTCTTATCAAAAATAATAGAAAAAAAATTTCTTGCAATTTTTTTTAACAAATTTGCAAGAAAAATCTTATGTAATATGAGAATTTTTAGTAGTGGTAACAACTTAATCTTATTCTGATAATAAAATTTAAATTATCAAGAAGAATATATATATATATATATATATATATATATATATAATTTATTTTTTGTTTTTTAAGAATAATTTCTTACACTTTCGCTACACCGAATGTTTGACGGTGAAAATTTTACCAAATTAAGATTTTGAAGAATTTTTGGACTACAAAACTTTTTGAATAGATAGAAAGCTTGGATATTCAACCCTATCTAAGTATTAGTCTTTTTCTTCTTTTAATTGGATGATGTTAGAAGAGATGTTAGTAATGTAGGATTAAAGTCTTGAAACTTGCCTAGATTACTTGGATTCTTATAAAAAATTATTGGATAAAACACACTTTAATTTAGCTAAGGGGAATTAATATTACATATCTAGAATGTGATAATTGTCATATGTATGAAAGATGCATAATTTTATGTTTTGACAATAGAGTATGTGAAATTTAAATATATATATATATATATATATATATATATATATATATATATATATATGAAGTTGGTGTTTGTGCTAAAAGATAAGTATGCATTGTTATATTTTGTGTATTTGAAAAGAACGAAAAGTGTATGAGAGATGAACATCATAGTTGAATCAACTTATAGACATGTATATATTATGGTATAAATGTACTTAAAATTTTATCTGTGTGGCCCTTGATGGGTGTTGTAGAATACCTACAATAGTATCATGTTTTGGGTGACAATTAAGTTAACAAAGGTATATAAGACTCAATAATTATATTATGTCCAATAGCTTTTAAATAAATAAATAAATAAAAACAAGTTTCATGAATTTACTAATTACTTAACATGCATCACTCACTTTTTGTCCTTTGTTTATAAATAAAAAAAAAGTGATAAAATAATTTTGCTTTTTTTCAGGATATCACCTCACTCACTTCATGCATCACCCTTTTTACAGCAGGACAGAAAGGCAGAGGGTGCTGTTAGTTGCTCCTCATAAATGCATACTTTTTTTTATTTTATCTTATCCCAACTTCCTCACACAGAGCTTCTCCCAAGAAAGTCACGGACAAATTGAAGATAAAAAAAATAAAAAAACATTAAAATTTGTAATTACTTTTCACTTATACATTTCCATATACATAATTCATATAATGCTATCAGTTTATGAAAAAAAGTACAACCATTACAAAACTCCACAGCTTATGTGTAGATTCATTTCACTTTTTTTGATTTAGCAGAAAAAGTACAGAAGAAAAGAAGAGGCACATCTACTATATCTCAGGATATACCAATCAATCACTAAAATTCTTCCACTATTACCCCTCTCATTCTTCCATTTTTACATCACAGAACAGGCATTGGGATTCTCATCGCTGAAGATCTGGGGAGGGTAAGCTGGTCCAGGGTATGCATACAACTCCATGCCATACCTTGGAGGGTTGTAATAATACTCACTCTTTTTCAGCTCCACCACTGTGTTTTCTTCTGTGCCTCCTTCTTCTCCTTTCCCTTTCCCTTCACCTTCACCTTCACCCTCTCCTTCTTTCTTCTCCTTCTTCTCTTCTCCTTCACCATTTTCCTTCTCCTTCTTCTCACCTTCCTCTCCTTTACCCTCTTCTTTTGCTTCCTCCTCCTTCTTCTCTCTCTCCACTTTCACTATCACTGCATGCTTCCCCGTCCTCTTCGACACCTGCTCCACCAGCTTCTCTGCCTCCAACACCCCCTTCACGCTCACCTCTGAACTCTTCAGATCTGTTTCCACTGACTCCACCCCTGCCACCATTTCCAACACCCTTAACATTATTAATCTTACATTAAACACACATACCCTGTTTTTTCATCCCAATTAAATGCAATTCAAGTCTCGTAACTTTGCTAGCTGGATGGACCACTTTAACATTTTTTTTCAATTCCCTAACACAGGACAATCAATCTACAAAAACGTTACACTAACCTTTCATTCTCTCTATGCGTCTCTTGATCTCCTGGGAGCAAGCTTCACAATGCATGTGGACTTTCAGAACCACCGTAATAACCTGAGGCTGCGCAGAACCAGATAATCTCTGATGAGACGGAGTTCAGAAACATGTAAAACACGAAAACAGTGAATTGATTAGTGAACCTCTTCTTTCTTCTCCTCTGGTTTGGGCTTCTCTTCCTCTTCGGGCTTTTTCTCTTCTTCTGCCGGCGGTTTTGGGATCGGAGAGAGGAGCTCCACCTTTCTGTGGCTCTTCCTCTGTACTCTTTCTAGAACCTTCAGCGGATCCGCCTTTTCGCCTTTCACCACCACCTTGTGAGACTTGCAATCCGTGAGGATATCTTCCACCCCTGAAATTCCAACAAAGTTCTAGAACAATCAGACAACGTGGGAAACAAAAAACATAAGTAAGACACAAAAAAAAAAAAAACAGTGGTTCTGACCTGGGAATCCTTTGAGGGAGCGGCGAACCTTGCGAGCACAACCCTCGCAATGCATGAAGACTCTAAGCACGATTTCTGGCGGCGGCGCCGGAGATTCCTCCTCCTTGGATTCCTTCTCATCTTTTGACTCCTCTGCTTTTTTGTCTTGCTCGGGTTTCTTCTCCTCCTTGGGTTCCTCTGCTTTTTTCTCCTCCACTTTGGTTTCCTCTGGTTTTTTCTCTTCCTGGAAAAGAAAAAAAAAAGAAACAAAAATGAGACAATGATAATTAGATGAGAAGAAGAAGAGGAAAAAAGAGAATGAATGGTTCCGGAGACCTCGCCCATTGGTGTAGTGGGACTCACTGCAGAGATAAGCTCGGTGGTAATGCCTTTTGCTGTGAAAAAATTCAGCCTTTTTATTTGTGCTGTGTTTGTGTTTGTGGTTCTTTCTCTCTTATATATATTTAGTATAAGATTGGGTTAATTGGTAGAGTGTGAGGGCATGAGATTTGAAGCTACTCATTCTATCATCATCACATGACGTGGCATCTTTTAAGAGGCACGTGCAACGGGGGACTTCATGCTTCCAACACATGGTACTTGGCTGTGGTTACACTCTCACTGCACTACTATTTCACTTTCACATTGTTTTTCCAATGACGCACTTGGGCAGTTTTGGAATTCTCTAGAATCTATTCTCTTCTGTGTGCTCCTCCCCACCACACGCTCCTGCTCCTCCCTTGGTTTTCAACTCATCTCAGTCAATCTCATTTACCACCGTTTATTTTTTGACTTTAGTACATTCAATTACTAATTTAATTATTAATTAATTAGCGTAAACTTAATGTTTTCCACGTTACTTATATTTGGAGGGGTGTTAATAAATTATGCTGTTTCATGATTTGACTCACTCTGAGCTGGAAATGATCATTGGCAATTCATAAAGAGAGCGTAGCAAAGCAAAAAATAATTAAAAAAATAAAATGTTAAGTTTATTGGTATTATAAATGATAAAAACTGCTAAAAAAGTTGAGGCCTAGAACTCTTGCTTTAGTGGCAAACTGTAGTAGCTAGTGCTGTCTTGAACTTTATGAAAATGAGGTAATAATAAGTGATGGACATTGAGGCAAACACTTGCAAGTTGAATATGATTGGAACAAAAGTTTAGTAGGTTTCAACATGTTTTCAGTTTATGTTCAAATTAATGAGTTTTTATTTTATTCTATCGAATTTATTATCTTTAAAAAAAGTTGAGATTATAGTGTTAAGAAGTTACTGTGATGATAGTTAAGAGTGAAATGACTTTCAAATATTATCTTTTTAATGTTTATATGATATTTCCAAAAAAATAAAATGATAGATTTATTAAATAAATATTATTTATCTTGTTTAAAAGAAATTTTGGGGTGAAATTGATAATTTCATATTTTAATTTTAGGAAAATTAAAATAAAAAATATTTTTCAAAGATCAAAACCAAAGTTTAATTTGATAGAGATTAAAAGTAATAATTTAACATTTTAGAAAGATGAATTATAATTTTTGTATCAAAGAGATATAAAATTACAGTACAGAGGAGTTCAATTCTTCTCAACTTTAGAGGGTGCTGATACAATAAGATAAATAAATTGATTTTTTTAAATGTTTATCTAATTTTCTATTTAAAAAACAACTTTTACTTATTTTAATGATTAAATTGATCTAATTCTTAAATAAGTAATTATTTCTAACATTTAATTATTTCAAAAACACTTATTGTAAGTTCAAATAAACTGACACCATATCTAATTTTTCAAAAACTACCAACGGTCCTAAACTGATACGGAATTTTTAAACACTTAGCTACGATTCACCCGTATATCATCCATCATGACCTATTTTGTTTATGATATATCTTCACGTGAATATATTATTTTATCCAACGCATTATTTCTTCCTTAAAAAAGAGATTTTATTCCTTGTTGTTTAATATTTAAAACTATTAAATGAATTAAATAAAAAAATCATTCTCTCACTTTGACTCTATTTACCATACAAAATTGACCATTTTGGGTCCACCCCTCAACAAGATATGATTAATTACGTCTTACTTTCAATATCATTATAACATTACTATGCCAACCAACCATGCCCTTCACCAGATTCATCTTTATTGCTTAGTGAATGCCAAGTTAGGAAAAAAAAGAAGTAAATGTTCCAAATTTAAAATTTACAACATAGTTTCTGACATGTCAATGTTACAACATGGTTATACACTTAATAATCTTATATAACATAAAAATGTAGAGAAAAATAATAAAAATATATTGAAGTTATGAAAGTTTGAGGGTCCTATTGTTGGAGACATAGGTTGTCACAACATTACATACGTATTTGAGAGTAGGGAACACAAAGTTGCAGGGGTTGAGGATTAGCATGTGCTTCAGTACTCTTATCACCAACCCCAATCAGAACATCAGTACAGGACTCACATGCACCCTCATTAATTCACCAAATAGCAAATCGAATAATATTAATCATTAATTATTAGTACATCTTTCATAACTTATATTAATATATTCTCATTATACTTTTATAAACTTTTTTTCCCACCAAAAGAATCCCATATCAAACAAACTTTCTATCTCTTTCTGAATTCTTAATATTATAATATAAACACACAGATGAACCCGCCATCTGGAACTGACATCTTTGTTTCAATTTGCAAAAAAAAAATATTAATAATAAATCTCTCATTTGCTTTCGAAAAAAAGTTCCTCAAAAGGATCAAAAATTCAAAAAGAAATTTTTATATAAAAAAAATTATATTTTGGTTTTAGTGTATGAATTTGGGCACCCTAGTGAAGAGGGTGGGGAAGGGTTGGTGAATGTCTTAAATTTTCATCACAGCGATGATAAAAGTTGCGATCTTGTGATGAAAGCAGAAAACTAGTTTTAGGTAATGCACCTAACTTGATTAAAGGCCTTCGGCATCATCATTGCCAAATAGAGATACACAATTTCACTTTAAGACAAACTACTACCTAATTATTCTTATCTTTATTACTTTTATTAATTCTCTCGCAACACAACAACAATGATATGGTTTTAATGCTTACGTTAATCAGGTCGCACTCTTCAACCCAACCTTAATTTATTCGAAGTGGATTTGGATTATATATGTTTCACCTTCTTAGTCTACATGGATGTAAAATGATGACAAAAACGAAATTATAGTTACTTCAAAATTCTTTGAGTGAATATTAAGCAAGAAAATTAGGTGGACTTTTATTATTACTTCATTCGTTTTACTCTTTTTTTTTCCTGCATTTAAATCACATATTAAAAAGGAAAATTTATATTCAAATTTCTAACAACTGGACGCTAGATATTCTTAAGTTAACGTAACGAACGCTGTCAAGACATGTCGAATAATACCGATGCATGATATTGAGTTGACGTCAAAAAATGTTACTAATAAGTGTATCATTATTACGTAAATGGTTGGTTTGCTACAGTGTTATAATCAATTTCAAAAGCTTTTAGCACTACTTAATTATTACTCCACGTCACCCTAATACTAGGAGGAGGATATTTTCAAGAACGATGTTTAGATGATGAGATTTTAATTTGATGAATGCCTATTTGTTTTTTTTTGTTGTTAAAGTTTCTGCTTTTAATATTATAAAATTGTTCAATGTTTATCTTTATACCGAAGGTGACAACTGACAAAAACGCACATGGGTTTTGTTCAGCAAATGAAATAAAAGTTAAAACAAAAAGAGAATAACATTGATCAATGAGAAAGAAAATATAATTTAATTTCTAAAATATATTTATTGATAAGTAGAAATAGTGATGGAAATGATGAGATTTTTTATTTGATGAGTGTTTATTTTTTTTTTCGTTAATATTATGAATTTGTTCGATATTTATAGAAATAACAAATAGATATGTCATAGTAATTATTTTTGGAACTTGCTTCTATTTTGGTGATAAATGTTTGTATTCCCTAAATATGAATATAAATAGATAATGATATCATGACTTCTATTTTTTTTTTTTTATCTTCTATTTTTGACGTGGTTTAGTGTAAGTCATTAATTAATGTATTATTATCATCTTTTTCTAAAAGAATCAACGGTCTACACTAAGTCACGTCAGAGAATAAAATATGGGAGTTAAAAAATAATTTTCCGATTTAAATATGGGTAATTCTTAATTATTTTAATTTGGAGCATGTTGTGTATGCACACACATGTACTTATTGTACATTAAGAAGTAGTCTAGTACATATGCACTAAGATATATACATCTCGATCATGAGATTAGACAATAAATAATTTGATAACACGTGAAATAATAGACTAAACAGAAAATAAACTTCATTAAAATAAGTTTTAATCTATAAGTTTAATATCATGTTAAAAAATTAATTTTAAGTCTAACTCAATCTTATAAAATTTACTTATAAAATTTACAAACACTTTAAATTTATCTTATAAGACTTTTAGCAATGTTCAAAGATATTCTAAGATGCTAGAAACCGGTTATAAATATAATTTTAAATGTAACTCGATCTTATAAAATTTACTTATGAAATTTACAAACACTTTAAATTTATTTATAAGACTTTTAGCAATGTTCAAAGATATTTTAAGATGCTAGAAACCACTTATAAATAGTTGTAACCTAATGAAATTTATTGTGTCTGATCTTATGCAACAACTCTAATAGACTCTAACACCCTGATTTTATTATTTATATATACCTTATTACGTGATTGTATTTGGATAATTAGGTTTCTGATTAGTAAAAACACGAAACAAAGAGAAAAATATAAAGTGGATACGAAGTATATCCCTTGTCCATGTCCCAATCACTGGATCTAAACTGGATGTGACACGTGATTTCATTTTTATTCTTGTGCATGACATCTCTAATTCACGGCAAACTTAACTGGACGGTCATGTAGATAGCAAACCGCAGAGATAATTTAGCTCCACAACCCACACTCATTTGAGCCCGTTTGAACGGGGTTACCCACCGATGGGTTTATATGTTTTCATATAATGGTTATGATTATAGGGATGGTTATCGATATTGAAAGATTGTAGTTCTATATAGTTATAAGATATTAGTCTTTTATATATATAACACTTTAGACACCACTTTTACATTAAAATTTAAAAACAATCATATTATGAATCTTTATTCTTATATAGTGTTTAACTTTATTTTTTCTATTCAATGTAAAACTTTAACTCACACTTAAACTATTACTGACAAATCTAATAAAAATTCTCACCATCTGTTCTTCATATTCACCGCACCCTCCAACGTAAGATTAATTATTGCATGACAATGTTGTCACTATGTCTGATTACAACCTTCACTATCGATCGACACCTGGCAAAACCCATCAAACACCCAAATCACACAATACACGTAACACATTAGTCTTTTGCCGTGGAACCTTAGTATCTCAACACGTAAAGCAAACTTTTCCATGTATATTTTACCGACCGTTTTTTCTTTATAACCTCACCGAAAACCACGTGTCCCTTTCTCAGTATTTTTTTTTTTGTGACCATCAATGTTATCCAAATGACAAGTTCTAGAAATTTTGGTATGACTTGTCAGGGGCCGCGTGGAGTGGAGAGACAACCTTTTGCATATTTGCAGAAAATTTGGGCCTGGTTTTGGGCCCATCATCGCCAGGTGGTAGACCCGTTACCAGAAATAATGTAATGGTTTTTATGGCGGGAATATTTGTCCAAAATAATTGTGCATAAGTTGTGTGATGTATTGTGAGAAGTGAACTCAGATTGCGGTGGTTTATTTGTGGCATCAAATCACTCACTTTCTAAGGTGTAATGCTGTAAAGCTTGGAGTAGACAATGGAAAGCACCTATGTTTCTTATCAATACAACACAAAGTATGCATTTTCGTGTTACATTCATTTCACTCTCACATGCATATCCCTGGATGGTAGGAAATATCAAATTCATATTAAAATTCACTTTAAATTTAACTCAGTTTAATTTAGTTGGAAATATCACTACTGGCGTTTAGTAGCTACAACAACATTTACCTAGCAACATTTATTAAAAATGTTATTATTGTATAATATAGTTACATTTTTTTAAAATTGTTACTATAAAAAATATTAATATTAATAGTAAACTTTTTAAAGATGTCACTGTAGATAGTTACACTTTTTTCTATTTTACTAGCATTTGTGTGATCACATTTATTAAAAATATTACTATGTACATCCTAATTTTGCAACATGTTTTAAAAAGGTTACTGTAAATAAATAAATATACTAAATAAATAAATATACTGTATAATATCAGTATTATCAAAAATTATATAAATATAAAATAGTAATAACACATGCATTTGTTAAGAAGTAATTAAAAATTATTTTCTAGTCATTTTTAATTTATTTTAGAAACTAAATTTTAATCAATAAAAATAATCAAAATAGAAACTAACTTTTAGTTTTTATTTATTGTATTATTAAAAAAATGATTTTTTATCTTTATTCTCAAAACTTAGATGCTGATTTTCCGGTAACTAAAATTCGTAAAACAATTTTTAAAAATATTTTATATTAATAAATTTCCTTTTAAATACTCTATTACGAACAGAGTATAAATATTTTGTTGACATATCATTTGATGAATGATTTTTAAGATTTATATTTACAAAAATAAATTTAATTAAAATGTACTATAATTATAATGTAATGTTTCGGTATACGACCATGTATAATTAACTAGTGTATTAAAGAGTATATAAAATAGAATAACATTTTTCTTTTATTATTATATAAAAAATTAATTTTAGGTACTAAAATAACTCAATAATATTGAACGCAAAAAGCATCATTAAATGCAATAAATAAACATTATTAAAAATATCTAGTAACATTTTTATAAATATCTCAATTAATACGTAAAAATATTCCCTAATATTTATTAGTAATAAAATATACCTAAAGAGTATACATATGGTATAATGTTACTAAATTATATTTGTAACATTTTTTATAATGTAGTAACATTTTTTAAATGTTACTCAAGAACAAATATATAGTAGTGTATCAAATTCATGGTTAAAATAAATTTTAAATTCATAGACTTATCTCAATTTATGGAGAGTACAAGTACAAATAGTGACATAACCAAACTTTTAGAACACCAAACCTGAAAATTGATTTTAAGCAACTATAATAAGATTAAAAGTTCTTGTCTCATGTAAGAGAATTAGAAAAGTACGTTTATGATCACTAAACATAGTATCTCACAGGTTGCATTTGAAGCATGGTTTTAATATTCCAATATCCGCATAGCAACCATAATTGCAACTGCATCAATCTCGTTTTCCCACAATGTCAAAAGATCACAGCGAAACCTTATCACAATTTCATGTTGGCTACATTAGATGTTGGTTTGGATGTTTCCTAAATGGCTAACAGTATTGAATATACATGGAATATCATGGGAGGACATCATGGGATACAGATGAATGAAATAAATGCAAATATTGATGTTTTCTATGTTTTTTTTTTTTATGTTTAAAATAATAATAAAATTGACAGAGCCGTGTGAAATGAATGTAAAATTGAGACAGTGTGTAAATGTAGCGGCATTATCCAAATGGAAAATGATAAGTTAAGTACTCAGTTTTTACAACTTTTTTTTACTACCTGACATGGCATTATATCTAGTAATTATCCTCTCCTTCTCTTTCTTTGTTGCAATTCCTGCTTTTTTTCACTTTAGATTCACCGCTTTGAAGGTGTTGAGTCTGATTTGGGGAGGGAAAACTGAATGGAAATAGTGATATTGTTTAGTCCTGAGATGATTACAGTTTGGGGTGTTATTTGATTCCAGGAGCTCATTCAACTCTATGTAAAAAATAGTGTGCAGTGACAGAGGGAGAAAAGAGGAAGAGAAGAAAGTGGTGAGGGAGGGAATGGCGTCGAGCATCGAACTCCATGGGGAGGACTCGGTGGTGTTGCGGGTCACTCATTCCAATCTGAAAACCTTCAACGCCGATGTCCGCTTCTCGCTTCAGGTTGGTTCCTTCCCTTCCACTCCCATTCTTCTAAATGCATTGTTTAACACATGGCTTCTTCCATGACAGCTCACGGTGGAAGGCGTGAAGGATAAGCTGTGGAAAAAATGCGGCACTTCTGTCAATTCCATGCACCTTGAGCTCTACGAGGATGCTCGCAATGACAAAATCGCCGATCTCTCTGATAATTCCAAACCCCTTGGCTTCTATTCCCCTCTTAATGGGTTTGTATTTTAGGGTTTTTCTTTCTTAGAATCTGTTATGCAGTCTAATATTCTTTCGATTCCTCTTGCGCGCTTTCCCATTGCGTTTTCTTGTACCAGGTTTCGTTTGCATGTTGTGGATCTTGACCCAACTTCCATCTCTTCTGGTGGTTGGCTTGAAGATACTTCGTTGGTCGAAAAATACGAAATTTCCGATGAAGCCTACAATAAGCGACAAGGCATGCACCCTAAAAAAGCCCTCTTTTTTTTCATTTTCGAATTCCTATGGAAGATGATCTGTGCATATGTAAAAATATCTGTGTTGTCACCCTTGTATGTGTAATGGTATGATCTTGTTTTATGCGATCTATGTATGTATGCTGTCAAAATACCAACTTACAGATTATCATCAATGCATGTTTTTGCTGGGAAAATATTAGTATTTTATAGTCTTATTTCCATACTAAGTGGCTTTGTAGCTTATTAGGTATGTTTTACTTTAATGTAACAGACACCTTCAGAAAATATAAAGAGAAAATTACTTCCCATGTTCATTCGACTGAGGAGGCAAAGGTGAGCATTTGATTTATTCGTCCTTCCTAGTCTGCTGTTTCAGTGCTTTCTGATTGCACGTACAGATCAAAGCTATTATCTGTATTAGAGTTTGTTATCTCTGTTACTTGAAAATTGAGATGGACCCATGCTGGCTTTTGGGTAATTGACCTTTGACGTTCATTACACAGATATCAGACACCAGTATGGAAGAGCTCTGTGCTAATATCAAGGTTTGTCTGTTATATTATTATAGGTTTTATTTTATCTGATATGATTGTTGAAATTAAGGTTTAGGTGGAAAAAAGAGGGAAATAGAATAGAGATACTGTGAATAATATGAGGTTAGATTGATGTAAGCGTGATGATAGATGTGCATAGAAAACTAATCTAATATTCCCCTTCTCGTTTATATACACTAACGATAAGATAATGTGCTGTTGTAGTATCACTAGCACAAGCCTAGACCTATAAGTAATAAAACTCCTGACGAGTGCCCTAAATCTAATACTTGCTCCTGGTCTAGAGCTTAAGTTATAACCTACAATGTGAATGGCCAATTATTCCCAAAGCTTGTGCTGTTGGCGAAGGTTTGAGTTCAACAATGATTTAATCTATTCATGCAAGAGTCTCTTGGTCTTTGAGTAAGTCATTACTGCTCAAGCCCAGCTTACTTTGTGTCAAAATTCAACATAATTATGATGTACGGGAGTGGCAATAATCAAATTCCTGATGCACCTGTAACAGAGGAATCGAGACAAGAAAAATGACTAGAGTTGTGTACTTACTATCAACTAGGATCTAATGTGCTTAGTTTGATAAATTAGGGCGAGTAGTTCAGCTGAAATACTAAATCAGGGCAATAAGCAGTATCATCTTACTCTTGCTCAGTGTCATTACGAAAATCTGAGATGGGAAAAGAAATATAGTATATGCCCCAATCAAGAAACAATTGTTAACATACTTAAGAGATGAGAAGTCTTTATTTGGATGGATTCTGGAAACTTCAATGAAAACAATTTAATAAACAAAGATAAAAGTACATTTCAATTATCAGCAAAAGAAAAACCATCTGCAAGAGAACCGAAAAGAGAATAAGAGAAACAAATAAGGATATTTGATTTCATTAACTTCATGAACCTCCTTTGAACGAAAAGGGGTAACCTATGAAGCACAAACACAGACGAGACTCATAACAGTAAATTATAGTAGGACACAGTATGATAAACTTGTAACATTAGATAAATTATACGCAGGACGAACCAACTAATTAGGTCCAGAGACGAGAAAAATAAAAGTACCTAGCCAAGGAGCATGCTCTTCTGAATTCGAAGATCCCTCTCAACTTCTGATCCTAACGAAACGAGCAAATGAAGAAAGTGATCTAACTAGATGAAATGAATCAAATCATAATAAGATAGCAAATCTTAATCAAATTTCTACAACGAAATCCTAACCACTAGTTTATAATGAAGGATCAGCGAGAGTGCAACAAAATCACTATACATTGAAAGATTGACGGAAGCAACTGAGTTGATGGGGAATCCAAATACCTAATGGTTTATGCTCGTCAGAGTTTTTTGGGATGAGTCATTGCAGAGTGCGTCAAAGTCAAAATCGCAATGTGCCGGTGGTTGATGTTCTTGCTCGGTGGTGACTACTACTATACTTGCAGAATGGTAATGGGTCTCCTCGTAACTGTAGTACAAGTTAAAGCTAAATTTTCAAGTTAACTCTATTATAGCCTACATTTTTCATCTTTTTCCCTGAACGAGTAGAAAAAAAAGGAAAGAAAACTATGGCTAGTTTTGGGCTCAACTGAAACTAGTTTTAAACAAGGGAGGAGAGCGGGTGGGGATGGATGACTCCAGAAAAAATGAAGGTTTATAGGACGAGAATAAGTAAGGGAAATAGATGGGCTAACCAACAAATTAAAGAAGGCATGTTAACCAAATTGAATATGAATTGAAATGCTTTTAGCAGTAAGTTGGATACAATGTTTTGTAAGAGTTACAATTTGTATAATGTCAATTGCTAGTAGTATAATGACTAGATTAATTATATCTATCACCTGCTTGTGGTGGCAGTAGCCTCAAATACTTGAGTATTTGGATGAATTTTGAATGTTATTTATTTGATACTTGGTGTTTCTTTTCCTTTTTGATTCCTTTTTGATTCCTTCGTTTTTTAATTTATGCTACGTTGCAATTTTGTATGGTTGAAGAAGTGATTTATACATTCTTGTTCATGTTATTGTTTATCGTAGGTATATTTCTATGCATTGAATCTTTTTTAACTGCTATTTTGTTATTCTACTGTTTCCAATATCCAAATTTCCAAAAATATTAAGGTAGGATCCAGATG
>Ga0214543_1008304_pt1 | contig 17113 bp, 16 predicted proteins | sample CNSS2metaG_FD_160094 | JGI IMG/M metagenome (GOLD analysis project Ga0214543, IMG submission 160094) | Root nodule microbial communities from cowpea collected in UCLA plant growth center, Los Angeles, California, USA - CNSS2 | ecosystem: Host-associated > Plants > Roots > Nodule | place: USA... | reverse complement strand
TATAAATATATAAATAAATAGATAAAAAAAAAAATATATATATATATATATATATATATATATATAATAGATAGATATTTACATATTTATTTCGATATAAATAAGTTAATGTTTAAATATTTATCTATTTTAGATAGACAAGTAAAAAGGTATGGAACCAAAATAAAAGTGTATGGAACCAAAATAATAAGCTCTTAATTGATAGGAGCTGAAAATATATTTAAATTTATATATATAATTATAAAATGTAAATAAAGTTTTTATATAATTAATTCATGGTGAAGTATATTAATGAGATATAGATTAGTTTCTCTTATTTGTCCGATAGCTATTAATTAACTTGAGTAGTGCCACTTAAACATTTAAAAGAACAATTTTTTATTTAATTAGGATCTAGAATGCTAAGTAAGTCCATATTAAAGTGAACTATACCGGTTTATATGGTTATGGATTGAGTGGATTTTACTCCACAAAAATCACGTAATTTTTTTAGTTGTATATATTAAATTATCAACTTTAATTTTCTATATAAATAATAGTTAAAAATTGAGTAAAATTATACGATTTTTTTCATGAAAAAAGTCATTAAATTGGTATCCGGCATCTAATATCTACTCGAGATTTCATGTGGCTTTCTTCTCCCTCCTTTCCTTATTTTTGGTTCTCATTCATTTTCTTGCTTTTCCAATACTTTTTCTTAAGGAGTGTTCCTCAAAACCATCAATCCCTTTTACATACCTCCTTTACCCTTGAATCTAGGAGTCCATATATGAATATTGGTAAAAAGATTAGAAAAACCTTCTTAAAGATATTTTCTTGAGATTAATTTAATTTGTATTCCTTTTATAATTAAATAATATTCATCACATCTTAATTTTTCAAAAAATCTTTTATATTAAATAATTAATAAATTCTTATATCTCTTATGATAATCTTTTAGATAAAATATTATTTTTAATAATTAAATAAATCATTATATCTCTCGTGGTAATCTTTTAAATAAAATAAATCTTTTAAAATAATTAATAAATTATTTTTTCTCTTACATTAACTTTTTAAATAATTTTTTAAATAAAATAATTCATAAACTACTTTGGATATATATTTTTTAATTGTTCTAATTTTGTAACATGCATTTTAATATTATTTTGTAGAATTATATATATATATATATATATATATATATATATATATATATTTAAATTACATTTCTTAATTTTTTTCAATGCCATTTTTATAAAGGTTTGTTTAACAAAAGTAGGTGATAAACTAATTAATAGTAATTAAATACTATAACATCCCAAAAACTGGATAACCTCAAATTAATAAAACGTCACATACATGAATATTCAGAGAGTACGAAATATGGAGTATGCAGGTATACAGTACGCCAAACATTACCCAGATTACGCAAAAGAAGCTCTACACGGCCTAAACAAAGTGCACTGGAAAAGCAAATAACTATACTAGGTCTTGTGCGGACAATAGAATCATGACTAATAAAATCCTTTAGTGATGGACCCCACAGTGGGCCCAATACTCGTCCAATCCATCACGCTGCAACATCCATATTATCATTACCACTGTCAGGGGTTCTCACATCTGCTCACATCAATGAAATTGATGATCATTGCAATAGAGAAGACCACACACAACATACAAGCAAGCAAAATGGTAAGCTAGTGTAAAGGAATTTCATATTATAACAGTCAACATGCAGTTTGCAAAGTCAGACACAAATAGCAGACATTCACCCATAGGCTACCAAATCAATTAAGACTCCAAGACTTGACTTATCCGGATACGTAGCTGAGGCACCACCATCAAGCAGTGGAATTACGTCCTAGCAGTGAGGCGTCACCACCTAGCCTTCGCGAAATTACACCCTTACAAGAGGCACCACCACGTGGCCTTCGTGGAATTACGTCCTGGCCTTGAGGCACCACCACAATACTCATATGGAATTACGTCCTTATGTTAAGGCACCACCATGAACTCCCACCACGAGGTCCATGGAATTAAGTCTAATAGGTGAGGCACCACCAAGGACTCCCATTGGGAGGGTCCATGGGATTACGTCTGATGGATGAGGCGCCACCATGAGCTCTCGCTACAAGAGTCATGGAATTACGCCCTACTCACACTTTGTACATGATTCACCAACCAATCAGAAAGTTCCCATAATACTAATATCATGCATGACAACCCATCATACAACTCATGCTTTCCAATTCAAACACAATGAAACAACATATCATTTACATCTCACCCTCATATATAATAAAGGCATTATCCCTCAAACTTTTCTAGGAAAGCATTCAAGTCAATCAAACAAACAATCACATCATTGGCCATTCACGTTATAGCACAAAACCTGCCCCAGCCTCGCTCAGGCTAGAAGACCTCGCTCAAGCGAGATATCCTCTCGCTCAGGCGAGTCCCTTCTCGCCTAGGCGAGAGCGCGAGTAGTGGAACAGTGGTTCCTGCGGATTCTCGCTCAGGCGAGCTCATTCTCGCCTAAGCGAGATCACCCCTCGCTAAAAAAGATGACGAGTCGCCTGAGCGACAGTTCGCACAGAAAAGCTTGGGCGAGTATCTGTTAGTCTCGCCTAGGCGAGGCATGCTCGCTTGGGCGAGAAAACTAGTGCCCGCCACTGTTCCTCCATACAGTAGTCACACAACCACAATCCCAAAAGCTAAAACGACATTCTCATCAACTCACAGTAGCATCCAGACCACAAAATCATGCAATAGCAATAAAACAAGCAGATAAACGAACTAGACAAATGGACCCTAGCTTCCCTTACCTTGAGTGGGAGCACTGAAGTTCACTGAGAAGAGGGGAAATACGACAACTCAAACTAGTGCAGTAAAACTGGAAAACAGATGTATTACTAAGCATACTGTTTTAGATTCGACTCAAATAGAGATTAAGGCACAGGAATGGAAAGGGAAGGGTAAAGTTTAAGTTCAACTTACCCGAATGAGACCTTAGAGTGAAACGGTGGTTGCTCAGAGGATGCCCTAGCAGAGCTCTACGTTCAGCTGCAAGGGGTAGGGGAACAGTCTTCTCTGAAAATTAGCAGAATGAGGTGTTAAGGTTGGTTTAGGTGGTTTTGGACACTTCCTGGGCTGCCTTAGGCCCAACAGATTGGGGCAGTCCCTTAGCTATTAGGACAGAAAAATAAATGGGCTTTACAAATACCGATATGTTTTACATTCTCGGTACTTAACTTTTTTTATTAAGAAGTAATTCGATATATACTTAAAAAAATTAATTTTATAAAATTAAAATGAAAACTAATACACAAAAATAAATAAAAAACAATAAATTAATTAATTAAAATATAAAAAAGTGATAATAAAAAAATTAAAATATTGTAATTTAGAAACTAGTTGAAGTAACTTATAATTTATAAATTATTTCTAAATTAAATTATTTCGAAATACTTACAAAATATTTTTATGTTGATGAAATTAACATACATTTTTGACTTATTAAATCGGTTAATATACCTCGATTTTTGCAAAATCGAAGAATGTCAAAATGTGGTGGCAATTTTATTATTTAAGCAATTGGTTATCCTAATAATTGAGGTAGAAAGGACTTTTTGCCCCGATTCTAGAGAAATCGAAGTCTAATGGTTGTCAATTTTTCAAAATTTCCGTTATTTTGAATTTTTCAATTTGAACGAAGGATTTAGGCTTTGGTTCTCTAGCAACTGAAGCAATAGCAGACAAGAATTTCTACTTCGATTTATTTGTACCTAAGGTAGATATGTTGGTTTAATTCAAAAAAATGAAACTTTTTTAATTATTTTCTATGCTAAATGGCCTCCATTCTCTCTAGGTTGAGGTAGAATGGGGTGCTAAATGGCTCCGGTTCTCTTTGAACAAAGGCAGAATATGAGTTATACTTCGATTTTCCCTTTAACCGAAGCAAATTGTTATTTCAGCCTTGATTTTCGGAATAACTGAGGCCTAATGGTCTTTCTAGGTTAAAAATTTCCAAATCAAATGCAGATTGCCAGTGTTCATTATGTGTTTTCTCTTCTTCATCTTCCTTCCCTTATTTATTTACGACGACGAAGGAACAATGCTCCACAACCGCTTGGCGTTGTCTTGTTCCACCACCGCGCCCGTCACCATTGCGCCACCGACTGCCATTGCTCCACCCTCCATGTTGTCCGTCCACACATTGTATGGTATTTTTTTGCATTTTTATTCCTTATTGTTTTGTGTTTTTGGTCCACTTTTTGCATGTTTTCGGTCTATTTTTTTGTTGTGTTTTCACCTATTCTTGAATTTTGAACTTGAATTTGAGATTATGATGATTTATGAGTTGTTGGCAGAGTTAGTTTGTTTTGGCGTTGGTGTTTTTTATTCTTTTATGTATGTAATTGGTTTAAACATGATTTCCTTTGGTTTATAAAGATTTGGCTGATGGAGATTATGTTTCGATAGAAATTTGGTTTGTACATTTTTTTGCTTTTAAGGTGGGATTGATGATAATGGAACATTCTGCCGAACTTTGTAAATTTTTATAAATATTTTCATTCTTGAACTTTGCTTGCTTTTTACAATTATGAAGAATTACGAACTAAGCGAAATTATGAACTTAACTTGCTTTTCCAAATCTTATATGTGATAGCCATTTTTTTTTACTATTATTTTCTATATTACACTTATAAAATTTTAACTCATAATTCTACAATAACGTATAACATATTTAAAATATTTGCATAGGTATATTTTTTAGAGTACTGTAGGCTAAGGCAAAAAATTTAAAAAGAAGAAGGAAGGCACTTATGATCTTATATGTTTTTATGATATTGAATTAGATGATACTAAAAAGAAGTTTAAAACAATATTTTATAAATAGATATCAACTATTAAAAAGAGAACTCAAAGCCTTTAAAGCAGGAAAAAGGAAAAAAGAAATGCATATTTGTTCAAATTAATAAACTTGTGTAATTAAATTACTCATAAATGTTATAATATTTTTTTAATATATCCAAAAAAATTTACTAAGGTTAATAAAAAAGAAAAAGAAAAGATCTACCATAAATTCAAATAATATGAAATTAAAGTGAAGGTTGAAGAGATGAAGAACGAGAATGAACTACAATATTATATAAGATGATCTATTTGTAATTGATTTCAAAAATATGAATCAAAACATATTAGAATGTAGGATTTAAGTATAGGAAATAGTATTTTGTGTTTTATTATTATATTTTTATTTTATATATCAAAAATTTTATTTCACTTTTACATGTCATATTTTTAATGTTTTTTTATGTCATTTGTTCTTCCTTAAAAATATAATATTTTATTTATTATTTATCTTTTCTAAAAGTAAACTTTAGTCTAACTCAATGTTAGAGAAATTTGTAATTTTATATGAAATCTTTAATACTCACTTCACATCCTACCATTTATATTTCTATTGTGAAACTATATTTATAAGTAATCTTATAACAACTCGATGACATATGATAGAGAAATTTATAACAACTCGATAACATACGGTAGAGAAATTGTAATTTTATATGAAATCTTTAATACTCTCTTCACATCCTACCATATACATTTATACGGTAAAATTACATATTTATAGGTGATCTTATAACAATTCAATATCATATAACACATAAGTCAAACAAAATAACAAATATTATTAAGATAATTCTAAATGAATTACATTTAAACCTAATTTTACCTTAAAACACAAATTAGATATGATGCATTCATAAACCAGAAAGAAAGCAAAAACATCATAACAAACTACACACAAATTGCATTCAAAATCATATAGAAGTCAAAGATTAAAAGCCAACAACAATGCCCTCCATGCTAAACACCAGATATTCAATTGTTTATCTGAAATGGCATACGCAGATGACTCAACCAAACGCCCATACTATATATAACAAGCAATACAAATTCTCACATGTATACAATCCCTCCCCTTCCCCAACTTAACAATCTTCCCTATTTTTTGACTCTGCCACCACCTGCATTATTCCCTCCTGCAGCCTGAGCAGCTTTCTTAGCCGCTTTCTCCTGCAATGCTTTCGCATCCCTGCAAACAAAGTAAAACACAGTGTCAGATCAAGGCTTAATCTGCACCATCCCACAGTATTACAGTGATTCTACAACCACAATTGGTCGCAGCATTTGGTGATAATTTTACCAACTTTGGTAATTATTGTAGATGCAAGAACATTTGCACATATGTTATTGAATTTGGTTGGCAATTATAAATGTAGAACACGAGGAGTACTCACAACACACTATTTATCACATACACAACATTTAAATTCATTGAAAGACAATAAATAAGATTTGGAGCCTCTGTCAAGTCAAATAAGCTTAAATATTTTCTCCAGTCCTTCAAAAATGAACTAAACATGAGTTTAAGTCTACCCCTCACCTCACAAAATCAACATAATCAACATGATAATTCAATATACTTTATACCATTTCAGAATTGGATTTTAACTCAAGCTCACAGATATAATATACCACAAGTACAAGCTTAGACATATAAGCTAATACAATGTAAGTTTTCTCTCCCTTATCTAATTTGGTCATTTTCTCGAACATGATTCCCACAAAAAATAAAAATTGTTTTTCATATGCAACTGCCAATAGCTCAAACAGAGAAAACGAACCTTTCCCTGCGCTGTTCAGGAGTCAAGCCATCATTCCTAGGCTGCTTAGTCTTTCCACCAGCTCTTGCCTGAGCCCTTTCACGATCTCGGTCCCTCTGGTTACCGCGTTCGCTTCAGTTAAGTACAAACAACGCTATTCAGTGAAAAAAAAAAAAAAAAACTACAAACTTCCATCACAATCCACTACAAGGAAACACAGAAGAAAAACAAAACGATGCTGCATATCAAAGGATATGAGACATTGTTTTACGGAATCCTGAAAAACCGAAGGTGAAGGGGGAAATGAGGAGAATACGAAAAGCCCTGAACAACGAGAAAAGCAAAAACTTGGTGAATTGCGAGAGAAGAAAGCTACGAATGAAATGCAAAGGAAAAACCTAGAAACCGAAGATGAGGAGAATAGAGGATGAGGAGAATAGAGGTTGCGGAAGGAGTAAAATAACGTGAAAGTGGTTCTGGAATATGGAATGGAAGACTCTAGATGGAAGCTATCCAAATATAATATGAAAACCGGTAAGCAGTTGAAGTAAGCGTTTTGTCTAGTTGTAAGATATTGTATCTTTTTCAGGTGGTCATTTAAAATATAAAATTATTTGAGAAAAAATAATTTTAAAATTAAAAATATTACATTTTATTAAATATCTAAAAAACCGTATGATGTTCATGTAATTTTTTTTAAGAAGATTTCTGATTTGTTAGTATTGGATAGAGTTTAATTTATTTTTATTTAATTTAATTAATTAGGTTCGGCCATTCAAAAACGTTATTTATTAAAATAAATATCTTTAAGATAGACATTTTTTTATAGTTATAAGGTCGTGATATAGAGAATATTTATATGATAAAATATAAAATTATTAGATAATAGTTTTTTTTATTATAGATTTATTTAAGCGGATAGATTTGATTTTTAAATTTTTGAGCATGTCGAAATTGATTCTTATATACAAAGGGGTATCATTAGGAAGAACAAACCAATGAGACCTAAGCTCAATCACATAAGAAATTGACACCACTCTCAACAAAAAATCTTAAGACAATGAGTTTATGAGTTTTTATTCTTATATAGTGCTCTACTTTCTCATTTCTAGCCAATGTGAAACTTAGACTCAAACTTGAATTCCTAACAGATATTGTAGTTAATATGATGAGTTTTACCAATGCATTAGAATCAAATATCAAATATGTAGTTGAGAATATCTTGACCAATTAAGTCTGAAGTACTCTCAACCTATATATATTTCGTTAGACAAAATCACGCCGCTCAAGATTTAATAATAATGGTAATGTGTGACCAAGTTAAGGTAATCACTAAAATATATTAACAAACTATTAGGCAAAGTTAGTCAAGATAATATTTACGTGGATCAGATCCATTAAGGTAAAAAGCCCATAAATAGAATATAAATACTACAATACACGAGGTAAATTAATTATGTTTTATCATTACATTTGTTATCATCTAACGCACTTGATTGACTTGAGTATTAGAGTGTCTTCTTTATGCACACCCTTTCTAGTTTTGAAGAGACGAAGACCTAGTACATCTTGAATTGAAGGTTGGAAAACGTAGGAAGAGATAGTTTTGAAGGATTTTACATGATATATTCGGTGTTACAATAACATTTTGGCACCCACCATATGATCAATGTATATTTTGTGAAGAAAAAACTGTATGGTGTCTACAAGGATCAAGATGATTGAAGCTAAGGAGATTGACCAGCCTTTGCAAGAAATCATCATGATGATGGAGAAACAACGAGAGTTCACTGAAATATAAGAAGAGAACAACCAAAGAGATGAGTGTTTTGAGGCAAAAGAATGCCAAACTGAAAAGGAAGCAGAAGGAGGTGGGAAGGGGAAAGAGAAGGAGAACCAAGAAAACACTACTTCTATGTAGAATATAGCATCTCATCCTCGAACTGTATCAGAAATCGAATAAGGGAGTGGTAACAACAACACTAAGAATGGCGGTAGGACAAATACCTCATTCATGGTGGGAGGTAGTCGATGACATCCTTTCATAGACGACATCATGGAAGTTACTTTCCTTGCCAACTGAAAATCTCTCACCCTGGATCGATACGAAGGGAGTACAAACCTCGACGAGCACATTGATGTTTATGTCACTTACCTGTATACGAACCAGGACTTAGTCATGTGCATAATCTTCTTCACAACTCTAAAAGTACCAACTTTGAACTGGTTCACTTGCCTACTAATAATTGGAATTATCATGTTTTTATTATTTTATTTTTATCCCTTATTTTTATTTTTATTATTATCCTTTTAAATAATTAAGGGTTTATTAAATAATTTTGGGTAAGATAAGTATTTTATCTTTTATTGGTATTTTTATTATTATCTTTTTAGATAATTAAGTTTTTATTAGATAATTATGAAAAAGATAAGTATCTATATTTTATTTGTGGATTATTTTGTAGATAAGTGAATTCCTAGAAAATTGAATAATATATCAACGATTATCATTTGGTTACAATTCATTCAATTACATGTTCGAAGCCCAATCAGTTTGGCCCATTTCGCACAGTGAGTGGGTATTTAAACATGTTTTCATAAGGGTTTCATCATTTTCCATGTTTTTGTGACTAGAAATCGCCTAGAGTGCTGAAGAGAAAGGCTTTTTGAGATTATTGGGGTTGCTAGGAAGCTCTCCCTTCTCCTCTTTGGATTTTCATCTTCATCCATAGGGGTTTTGTCCATTTTGGGTTGAAGAGGATAATGGGTCATGAAATTGGAGGTGGATGTAACATCCCTAAGGAATATTACTAATTTAAATAAATACATAAAGAAAAGAAAATAAACGTCACAGTATTATTATTCCCAAAACGCGGGAAAATGAAATTATTTAAACATCGCGCCACATTTATTAAAATCGTAGCATTTAAAACTTTACAATTTCCAAAACAAATTAAAACATAAGTGATAACATAAATATAATCCTAGCTTAATCTCAGCTAGCCCTCACTCCGTCGTCTGAGCGTTCTCAGCATCACCTGTATCACCATCTGCTCATCCCGTGTAACGAATTACACGATCATCACCATACACAAACAGAAAGGATAAGCTTATAAAAGATAAAATAACATATAATAAATCAGAAATAACAACAACACAACCATTTATTCTATTCCCCTTAGTTCTTGGCCAAGTTCCTAATTTCTCAAGGTTTTACAACCTTCAATTCACTTAACATTGTTAGCCTTGGACTCAGGGTTTATGATGCTCGCACAAACCTGCCCGCTCGTGATCCTGCTTCTACGAACCTCCCCGCTCATAGTCCTACTCTACGGACCTGCCCGCCCGTAGTCCAACACATGTGATCCACCAGCTACGTACCTCCCCGCACGCAGCATCTCTCAAGTGTGAGCCGAACCATATGAACCTACCTCGCCCGTATCCTTACACGAGAGTAACTGGATATGAACCTCCCCGCTCATATCATCACGTGTTATCTCCATCCATGAACCTACCCGCTCATGGCACAGCATCCCCTGATCCAAGTTTCGCCTCAAATGCATCCAAACAACACACACAAACCACAATTCTCGCTTAGGCTAGAAGATTTAGCTCAAGCGATCAGGCCTGACTCGCTTAAGCTAGGCTCTCTCGCCTGGGCGAGCCTATGACAGTAACAAGATACGAGAACTCGCTTAGGCGAGACCTTACTCGCTCAGGCGAGAACTCCCTTCGCCTGAACCCCAAAATTCTCTCGCCTAGGCGGCGAGTCCTGCAACCACAAGCAATCCATCACGATTTCTCGCTTAAGCGAGTACCTCTCACCTGAGCGAGGTGCTTTGTCGCCCAATTCATGGGCTACTCGCCTGAGCGAGCCCCTCGAGTACAACCTCCACACTTCACGATCTCTCGCCTAGGCGAGATACCCTCGCTTGAGCGAGATGCTCAAGCAACACTAGGGTTTGAGTTTCTGCTATTTTCGCTTGGGCGAGACTGGCTCGCCTGAGCGAAATTAACAGACATTCTGCTCTGATCACACACCCCGATACCAATTCCAACCCAATTTCCTTCCCTCCACATTTACCAAGCAATCCAAAACACTTCTAGAGTTATATGGACATTATTTAGACATATTTTGACACCAATTTTTGATATTGCCCATAACACATCATACAACACAGATAATACCTCCATCATATTCATAACAGGGTATAAGGCATTGTCCAACAAACATCCAAATAACCAACATACCAAATCACAGCACATAGGCATGAGAATTCAGAGCAAACCAACATACAATCATGGGCATATAACTCTTACTCATACACATAACCTAAAACACGAAAATAGCTCCCCTTACCTAGTTTCCTATGCTTAAAACAAGAAAGGATGATGGTTCTTAAAAATGAAATTCTGATTTTTATGTGTCTCTAAAGACCATTATGGGTTGTTTTTCCAACTCCCTTGACTGCCCATTACCTCTAGGATTTTCCCACTCTTTCACATTCAGACCACTATTTTATTAGCAAAAATAAAGAGAGCAATTTTGTTATGAACGGGATTTGAACACACACCCTTGAAATTCCAAAGTTAAGACACAACCAATTCAACCAAATCATGTTTGTGTTAAATCCTCTAATTATATAATTATGTTAGCACCCAACATAACCATGCAATTTATTAAAATTAATAATCAATCAAATAACATACATATGGCAAACATAGGACTCGAACCCAAGTCCTTTCACACAATCAAAGTACTCTCAACCACTTGAGCTAGCACTTTTCTACATCACAACAATTAACATTAAATGTCATAAAGGATTCTACTACCCGCATTTATTAAATAATTATTAATTTAATTATTTAAATTTCTCGGGTCTTACAGTGGAGATATGAATAGGAGGCATCATTGGAGCATGAAGCAAATACTAAGAACCTTAGGAGATTCCTTGATTCTGATTTATGGTTTTAATTTCTTCCCTATTCTTCAATTTCGTAAATCATATGTTCTCCACCATGAAGAGCTAAAATTTTTATTGAGATTAGATGTAATAAACTAATTTCTTGTGTATTTTGCAAGGTTAATAATGATAGCAAATATCCGCGTTTTAGGCCCATTTACTTTTGGCTGTTAGGGTTAGCTTTGTGTATATATATAATACACCTCTAGTAACATTTTATACACACTCAAATACAATCTCCTTTTTCCTATGTTTCTTTGTTTTCTACATGGTATCAAGAGCCTTAAACGATCTATGATTGAGAAGGGATTCTTGCAATAGTTCCTGTTTCCTAAGTCATAAGTCCTAAGCCTCTTTTGTAAATTTTATGATTGAGAAGGGATTATTGCAGTAGTTCCCATTTCCTAAGCCCTAAGCCCTAAGTCCTAAGTCTCTTTTGTAATTTTTCAGGTTTCACTTGATTGCTTTGTTTTCTGCTTTGAAACGTTTTTTGAGGTTCTGCACCATGTTCTTTATGCCATTTTAAGGTATTTGCAATCCTCTAATATTGGGTTTGTATTTTGTTTTGTTCGTTGCTTTCGCTATGTGGTTCACATTTATGTTTTGTATTCAATTTGCTATGGTAAATTATAAAGATGATTCTCTTTAGTCTATTAGTGTACAATTGGATGGTAAAAATCATTCCCACTGAAGTTATGTTATGAAAAACTTTCTTTGGAGAAAGTCCTTGTGAGGTTATATTTCAAGTACTAAGGCAAAACCGATTGACACCAAAGTCGATGATTATGCTACTGTTTTAGAGGTATAGGAAAATGAACACTCTAAAATTATCACTTGGGTCAATAATTTTGTCAAACACTCGATTGATGCTCAATTGATAAAATACAATAATACAAAGAAGGTATGAGATCACTTATTATTGGTAGAGGAAATTAGACTTGCTTCCCAACCACAGGCCAACATAGCCTTGCAATCTCAAGGTACACAATCACCAAATATATCCTCTAATAAATGAATCATTAACTCAGGTGTTACTAATCATATGTCACATCATTTACCTTATTTTGTTTCATTATCACCTAACTCATCCATGTCAATTGCAATTGCTAACGGTGATTCAGTTCCATTATATGGTATTGGTACCATTACCATACCATCTTTGTCTTTATCTGATATTTACTACATACCTGGTCTTACTTTGAATCTTGCTTCTATTGGAAAAATTTGTGATTCTGGATATAATGTGTGTTTCTCTCCATCTGAATGTTTTGTATAGGACAACACCTCTCAGAAGGTGATTGAGATAGGTTGTACGGAAGGTGGACTCTATGTCTTGAATTAATTCAAGGAATCAATAGTTGCAGCCTCTTGTGTGGATTTATCTTTGTTTCGTTTGTCTTCTTCTTCCTCACCTTTTTATTTGTGGCATTATCATTTGGGTCAAGTTTCAACATCTCGTTTAAAGTTTTTATCATATACATGAGTCTTGGGTACTTTTGAAAGTCATGATATTTCTAATTGTAGTGGTTGTAAACTGGCAAAATTTTCTGCTTTACCTTTTAACAAAAGTATTTCTTATTCTCTTGTTTCTTTTGAACTTGTGTATTCTAATGTGTGAGGACCTTCTCCTGTATCTACCAAAGGAGGTTTTAGATATTATGTCTCTTTCAGTGATGATTTACTTGTTTCACTTGGATTTATCTTATGAAACGTCAGTTTGATATTCTCACAATTTTCAAAAATTTTGATGCTCTAGTAAAGACCCAACACTCTATTATCATAAAAACCTTTCGTTGTGACTAAGGGGGGGGGGGGTGAATACACTTCTAATGAGTTTAACATTTTACTTGCCTCTAATGGAACTATACATCAAACCTCTTGCGTTGACATTCTTCAACAAAATGATGTTGCTGAAAGAAAACATCGTCATCTTGTTGAGATTGCAAGATCATTCTTGTTATCTGCTAATGTTCCAAGTGTCTTCTTGGGGGAAGTTATTCTTACAAAACCTCATGTTATGAATTAGATTCCAACTTCACATAATTTTGGTTTGTCTCCTTTTGAAAAATTGTATGGTCATGCACCTGATTACTCTGCTTTGCGTGTTTTTGGATGTACTTGTTTTGTTTTAGAACTACATGTTTAGCGTATTAAATTATCAACTAAGTGTACTTTGTGTGTCTTTTTGGGATATGGTATTGGTCAAAAGGGATATCGTTGCTTTGACGTCATGTTGTGTTTCTAAAACATATTCCATTATTTCCTATTCCAGCTAGCTTACATGATTTGACTACATCTGATGTCATTAAAATTGATCCTTTTAATATTGATGACACTACACCTACTCCCATACCAATTCCAAAACCTGTCTTAGCACCAATTATAGACACTGTACCTGAGGTTGTATCTGTTGATTCCCTTATTACATTTGCTCAATCATCTCTTGAGGTTGTGGTTCCTCTGCCACCTTTTCGACCAAGTCATAATCATAAGTTTACTCAACTACCAAATTTTGTATTCCTCTTATTCTGGTTCATTTGCTGCTTTTATTGCCTCTATTCACCGTCTTCATGGGTCTTCATCTTATAGAGAGGTTGTTTGTGATCCACTTTGATAGAATGTTATGGCTGAGGAACTTACTGCTCTACATCAGACTCATACATGGGACCTAGTTCCATTACCACCAAGAAAACTTCCTATTGGATCTCGTGGGGTATACAAAATAAAGACAAAATGAGATTGTTCAGTTGAAAGGTATAAAGCTAGACTAGTTGCTACATTTGCTCTTGTGGCAAAGATGTCTACTATTCATACCTTGATTGTTGTCACTTCTATTTTTCAGTGGAAGATTTTTCAAATGGATATGAAGAATTCTTTTTTGAATGGGGATCTACATGAGGAAGTCTACATGATTCCACCACGAAATGTCTCTCACAAATCTGGTGAAGTTTGCAAACATCAAAAAGCCCTCTATGGTTTTAAACAAGCACCTCGTGCTTGGTTTCAAAAGTTTTCTATAGTAATTGTCTCTCTTAGTTTTGTTACTAGTAATCATGATTTTGCATTATTTGTCAAGAAAACTGATGCAGATGCATTTTTTATCCTTATGTTGATGATATGATTATTATTGGTGATGATTTTGATGGAATTGCATCTTTAAAAACTACATTATCTCATCGTTTTACTATGAAAGATTTGGGTGTGTTGCGTTATTTTTTGGGTATTGAGGTTGATTGTTCTCCCAAAGGTTATCTTCTATCTCAGTCCAAGTATATTGTTAACCTATTTGAGCCTACTCGGCTTATTGACAACAAGATTATTGATACTCCTCTTGAGAAAAATGTATGATATTCACCATTTGATGGTGTTCCTTTGACTGGTTCTACTTTATATCAAACTATTGTTAGGAGTCTGGTTTATCATATTGTGACTCGTTCAGACATTGCACATGCTGTTCATGTTGTTAGTTAGTTTGTTTTAGCTCCCACAATAGTTCATTGGTGTGTTGTTCTTCGTATTCACATGTATCTTTGGGGCACTCAGTTTCAATCTCTTTTGCTTTCTTCTTTGTCGTCTTTATACTTGTGTGCCTATTGTGATGCAGATTAAAATGGTGATCCTAATGATCGGAAATCGACTATTGGGTGGTGTATTCTTCTTAATGATTCACTTATATCATGGAAGAGTAAGAAACAAGATGTTACATCTTGATTATCCACAGAAGTTGAGTATTGCGCCATGGCTTTGACTACCTGTGAGGTTATTTAGTTGCATTGGTTACTTGCAAATGTGAGTGTATTTGAAAGATCCTACGCCTCTACATTGTGACAATAAAAGTGTTATTCATATTGTTCGCAACTCTATTTTTCATGAGCGAACCAAACATATTGAAACATATTGTCATTTTACTCATCATCATGTTCAACTCGGCACTATATCTTTTCCATTTGTTCCTTCAACTCTACATATTGCAGATATATTTACTACGCCTTACTCCGTTTTATGCTTTCATTTTTTATTTGACAAACTTTCAATGCATTTAGTCGTAACATTGTGAGTTTGATGGGATGTTAGCATAGACCCATGTTTTAGGCTCATTTACTTTTGACTCTTAGGGTTAGCTTTGTGCGTATATATAACACACCTCTTGTAACATTTTATACACACTTAATAATATACAATCTCCTTCTTCCTATGTTTCTTTGCTTTCTACAAATACATATACTTTTCCTATTCAATGTTAATATTTGATTTCTATGCTTAATGTTTCTTCTAACTTGAACACCCATAACTTGATTGTGGTTCTTGAGATGTTGGAAAATATCTATTAAACCTAGAACATGAAATTGAAATTAAGATGTTTGTAAATGCATGACAATAAAATGAATAAAAAGAGTGAAAACAAATATGTAGCCTGTATTTCCACTAACATTAATTAATATATATATATATATATTATATTAATATATTAATATAAAGAGAATTAATAGTTATAGGTATAAACTCTTGATTTACCTACCATCAATAACAATAGTTAAAATACACAATATACACAATTCTGAAAATAAAATTTAATTATTTATATTTTTACATTAGATATCTTTAATATTTTACTTTTTTAAAATGCATATTTCATATCATATCTTTTAAATTAGATATATATTGAAAAAAGTTTATATTAAAAAACTAATTAAATTAATATTCATGAAATATTATAAGGAAATTAGTTTACTTGATCTTTGATTGCGTGAAAGAAAAAACTTGTAACAAAGAAAAATAGTAAGGTTCAATGTTGAATTTATTTAGTACATACAATAATAAGAGTTGATTTCGGTTTCACAATATTAGGGATGGCAATTAGGGCTTGGCCCGGCCCGCAGACCCGCAGAAAAAACGCAGGGCGGGCCAAGGTAGTGAGCCCGCAGGCTCACACGGGCCCCAAGCCCGCATAACATTAAAAAAAAAAACTTATACTTGTGTATATTAATTACTTCTTTTATGGAATCTTGCATTAACATTTTAAATTCTTGTATAACTGGAAAAGACAAGTATTATGTAATTTGTAATGTGCTAAAATTTAAAAAATACATTGTGTATGTCATAGTATGAATTAGGGATGTCAACGGGGCGGGTAGGGTACGAGTAGTAGCTCCCACGTACCCTACCTGCTGGATAAATATTCGCCCCGTACCCGTACCCATATCCGTCGGGTACCCGTTATGCGGGTACCCGTCTATTTTTTTCATATCCGCAGGTATCCACGGGTACCCGCGGGTATTTACAAAAATATTTTAAAAAATAAATATTTAACCACAATTAGTGTTTGGATCAACAAGTCCCCTTTCTCCGATTGATTATTGCAAAACAAACAAATAAAAAATCACTACCAATTTATATTATAGTTTATTTTTGAATAAAATATTAAAGAAATTACTAACTTCGTCAATGTCCACCTCTTGCAACATTGTATAAAGTTTCATGTTGTCCATAACC
>Ga0214543_1008298_pt1 | contig 17123 bp, 14 predicted proteins | sample CNSS2metaG_FD_160094 | JGI IMG/M metagenome (GOLD analysis project Ga0214543, IMG submission 160094) | Root nodule microbial communities from cowpea collected in UCLA plant growth center, Los Angeles, California, USA - CNSS2 | ecosystem: Host-associated > Plants > Roots > Nodule | place: USA... | reverse complement strand
GTTGGGCTCAGCCCATTATGTATTTCTGGGATTTGGCCCATTATCAATATAAATAAACTGTCCTTTGTGTAGGGTTTACACAAGGGAGATTAATCCCAAAACCCTATTTCATCTTATTTTACAGAACCAAGGACTTAGTCCTTAACATTTAAGGAGAGCAATAGCCATTGATAGCATGGTAGTAATTATTGTACGATACACGATACGATTCTCCACCTCCACGATACAAATCGCTTGAAGACTTGTTTTTGCTCTCGTATCGTGTTCATATAGTATGATTTGATCTCTGAGTCACATGAACTGTTCCTAATCACCCCTATTCGTAGCTTGAATCGTAGCATCCATGGGCAGAAATGTTACTCGTGGTGCCACCTCTCACGGCGACAACTCTTGTTGTGGTGCCTCTCGCAATGGTGCCTCCCACTGCCTCATGGTGCAATCCCTCCCAACGATGAGGGAGAAGAAGCTGATAGGCCTCTCGCTTCAATCTCTCCCAACAATGAGAGAGAAGAAGTTGATAGACCTCACGACTGCAACACCCCTCAAGGTGGCTACTGGCGCCAATGACTGTAACGACATCAACATACCTTGCTGGCTCGTGTACGGTTGTGAGTAAGGGACAGACAACCCTAGGGCTTTTAGTGGGGTTGGATTTGGGACCTGTTTTTGATCTAAAATTTTAGCCCACCTTTTTTAGAAACATTTTAAAGCTCAATTAGTAAATGATGACTCCCTGTAAAACTACTAATGTACCCAAAAAAAAAAAAGGTGACTTTGGAAACTGTCACTGCACCCAAAAAATTTAAAAAGGTGCTCTGAAATTGTCACTGCACTGAAAACTGACATCTTTCTTCCTTATTCTCTTTGGGTCAAATGTTTATCATCCCATTTATTTTTTCTCCATTTAACAAAGGAGTTGGGTCATACAACCTAACCCAATCCAACTATTATAATATTTATTAACTTAATTTATCCACTATACAACCACTCTTTTTTAATGTGGTTGTTATTATTAATTACATCTTTACATCTTTGTATGTTAGCTTTTTTAAATGTTTATGAATCTTACAATTTAGATACGAAACGATTTGTGATACGAAAAATAATATCTCTGATACATTACATGTCTCTTTTGTGGCTGTTTCACTGTGTTTCGCATCCTAAATACACTATTTAGCAATCATCAGAGGCACGTTTCTTTGAAACCTGAGGGGCTAGTGAAAGACCTGTGATGATTTGGGTCTTAGGTCTTGTCACATTAAGGGTTAAAGGATAAAGTGCCTACAGACCTCTCAGCCAACAAGTCATTCAAGAAACCAACATAATGAGCCATTTTATAGAGGCAACACTATGTACTGGCCATTCATGAGGAAAATCAGTCATTGGAAAAATTTTAGCTTCTATTGTGGCTTGCGTTTGCTTATAATGATACCTGTGTACTTATTAGTTGCTCTTGAAATATTTAATGGATTTATTTTTGGAAAAAATGAGGGCTTGTACGCCATAGAAAGGTTCCCGTTCATGCTGGTAAGCTTCTGTGTGGGAAATTAGTAGAAAGGTTTTGATAGGTTGTTATATTCACATTTGAAATCCCTTACTCCCACTTTTATTGGATGAAACAATGAAAGAAGTATTACAATTCGAAAGAATGTGTAACATTAAATGGAAGAGTCTAGTAGAACAGTTCTCAAGTGACTGCAACATCCCTACCTCCCAAATCACTCAATTCATGCTTACCTGCTCTTTTAGCTGTTCCTACTAAATTTGTCAACAATACAACAGTCCTCCCTTATCATTGGTTTAAACAATGGTTTCTTAGTAACATATATGAATATTGGCCATGCGAGTGATGAAAATGAGTGATGCTAGTGTCAGACCTGTTTTTTAATAAAACTATTTATGATGTACCAATCAATTTTTGGTTTAATAGACCAGAACATAATTATAACGACTCTGATTGACTGAATATCGACAGAGACATAAGAACTCGTATGTTAGGCTAAATGACTTGTTTGTTTATTGTTATTCCATACACCCCATTCTTCCACTTTTAATAAGCTTTCTAATGCATACTTTTTTTAACTATTGTTGGACAAACAAACTTTAGAGATTCCTCCTACCGTTCCTGATGTTCTCGATGATGTGGAAGTGGAAACATTATTCTCAGTCAGGAAATCTCCTCTGGTAAATGGGGTCGTTGCTTCTAATATGATCTCTTGCTCTGGGGCCCTTAGAGAGGGTACACCAAAGGTTTGTGTTGAAATTATGTTTTATTTTAAAGAAAGGTCAGGGTACCTATTTGGATCTCACATTCATTTATAACATTTACAGAGTAAAGAAGCTGATGACGAATTTTGTGATGATATATTTGGTGAGACACCAACTGGAGCTCAGAAATCAGTAAGTGTTCTGTTAAATTTTTTTTCTAATTACTCAATTCAATAAGCTACTGAGCTGTCAGTAAATTGATTTTGTTTCTAATTGAGGACAACTTGTACACTTTGGGAAGTTGCTTATAGCAAACTCTCTCCTGTTTCATATGTCCTGTATCCTTTTTAACTGTTCTTTCTGTTAATTTCCCCTCACTCTATGTATATTTACTTTGAAATAATTCGTAGCTTATATCTCTATCTCCAAATTCAACCTAAGGCTGTAATAATTGTCATTCCATTAGGTGGCACTTGGTATAGTGGATCGTTCATTTCCAATTAAACTACTTTTCTGAGGATGATATTATCAGGAAGGAATAAGATTCCTGAAATTTTTTTAACATGTTTGGTTCTTATTTAATTTTTGTAGGAATAAGTTTTTTATGGTCACTGGAAAGGTTAATAACATTACATTTAATTATTATGTGAAGTTTTGCTCTCCTCAACGAAGGTGGGGAAATTTATTCACAACTGAACATTCCTCACAATTTTTATGTCCTGGAAATCAGTTATGTTAAGCCTTACAGTTATTGATCTACTGTTTATTTTTTTGTTTTTGTTTTTATTCTGGATTTTTCTTTTATGTGTATATTAAGGTTTCCTTCCTTTCTTTGAAGGGTAAAGGAGAAGGTTTAAGAATTGAGAATGGTGGCCTACATGATAATTGGGATGATGCAGAGGGTTATTACAGTAAGTTACTTATTTGATTGTAACTTGCTGTTTTGATCATTCGTTTTTTATTGTTTCCTTTAGACTTGATTAGTTATTTTGTGCGCCTCTTCACTGTGTTCATTATTAATTGATTTTGACTACTTCTCCATCCACTGTATTTCTGCAAGTTCTTGAAATATGTGCTGTTTGGTTTAGGACATTTTCTTTTACTTTTTTGTTTATTATTTTCACTAGTAATTACAAAACGTTGTTTCCTTTTCACCTGGAGCAATTTTAGTTTAGTCATGGAGTGAAATATGTGGTTTGGAACTCAGCCTTATGTTTAATATTTGGCTTGAGTGTTTTTGTGTGCATCTTCAAATGACTTCTTTATCAAAGTATGTTATATATGGAATGATTCTTATGCTCTATACCCAATAATTTAATATTTTGGGATAGTTTGTTCGTGGCAATGTATTTACCTTTTTACCTTCATCTGTTGGGGTATATCCTGTCAGTGTGACTGGAAAAATCTCTTTGGGTCAAAACGTATCTGTTTTCCTGTTCAATATTACATTTTCATGCAATTGTGCAGGTTATCGATTTGGTGAAATACTTGATGGCCGGTATGAAGTCATTGCTGCTCATGGGAGAGGTGTCTTTTCAACAGTAGTCCGGGCAAAGAATCTTAAAAGTATTAGTGGTGAACCTGGAGAAGTTGCCATAAAAATAATTCGTAGTAATGACACAATGTGAGTGGCCTTGGTTTGTGTCTTCCCATTAAAATTTCTGCTTGTTGAATGTGTACCTTATACTCGCTGTTGTGTTTTGTGTTTCAAAAGGTACAAGGCTGGTATGGATGAATTGGTTATATTAAAGAAATTAGTAGGTGCTGATCCAGATGATAAGCGTCATTGTGTTCGTTTCCTTTCTAGTTTCAAGTACAGGAATCACCTCTGTTTAGTTTTTGAATCTCTCCATATGAATCTGCGTGAGGTTTTAAAGAAGTTTGGTCGCAATATTGGCCTTAGGCTAACTGCAGTTAGAGTGTATGCTAAACAACTTTTTATTGCACTGAAGCATCTCCGGAACTGTGGTGTTCTCCATTGTGATATAAAACCAGATAATATGTTGGTATGGCAACAGATAATATTTCTTTTGTTAGATTGATTATTTTGAAAGTAATATTAAATTCTTTGGTTGTTCTGCTTCTTCTCAAGAAGAAATTTGCATCATCGTTTCTTATTTTATTTCTTCAACCTCCTATTTGGACCAGGTGAATGAGGCTAAAAATGTTTTGAAGCTTTGTGACTTTGGTAATGCCATGTTTGCTGGTAAAAATGAAGTTACGCCATATCTAGTGAGTCGCTTTTATCGTGCCCCTGAAATCAGTAAGTTTCTTTGCCGTACAAAATTGAATATTCCCAGTCTTAACCATTTTTGTCATTTTGAATATTTTATGGGTTTTAACTGTTGGTTCAAACATTTTCTATGCAGTACTTGGTTTAACCTATGATCATCCATTGGATATGTGGTCTGTAGGATGTTGTTTGTATGAGCTCTATACAGGGAAAGTTCTTTTTCCAGGTTCTACAAACAATGACATGCTACGGCTCCATATGGAACTGAAGGGCCTTTTTCCTAAAAAGATGCTTCGGAAGGTAACTTTTTTATTTTATTTTCTTTGTTTCTCATGTTTTGAGACCGAAGTGTGGAAATTAATTATTTTACTGTTTGGATACATCAGGTTTTTTTTTTCTTCCCCTTTTTCCTCTGTTGCCGCATTAATTGCTAATTTATCCTCTTATATGGTCTGTATATTTTGTGTTGTTAATGATATGTTGTTGCTCTTATAATCATGTATGCAGGGAGCATTTATTGAACAGCATTTTGATCAGGACCTGAATTTTCTTGCTACAGAGGAGGACCCTGTGACAAAAAAGGTGAGCTTCATTCTGCTAGTGGAATTTAATTTAATTTTTTGGTCTTTGTTTGAATGAATGAACAGAATTTTAAGAGTGTTATTAATGGATGTTTGTTTTATTGATTAGGCAATAAAGCGGATGATTAGCCAATTTCAAGGATCTTCTCGAAAAGGTTTTTGTATTGGATCCAGACAAGAGGTTGACAGTCTCACAGGCATTGAATCACCCGTTCATCACTGGCAAGTGAACAATGTGCTGATTTTGACTACCAAAATGATGTTCACTGATTTCTGTACATAGTGTTTCAATTTATATTGAGATTCTAATTATTTGGCATTATTTATGTTCTCTGTACGGCCCAAGAGGTACCCAGCACAGTTGTTGGCCTTTGAAGTGAAAAAGCGTGATGTCTGGTCAGAGTGAACACTTCACTGGCAGTTCTTTCAGTGGAAAGTGCTCTTTATATTGTAAGATAACACGCCAAAGGCGGTTTCTTCCTTCTTGTGTGGCCATTGTGAAATCTATCTCTAATAGTTTTACATAGTATAGTTGTTTGTACTTTGAACATTGCTTTTGCAATTAAGTCCATTGAAAGTTTATTATGAGAAATTCAATTTCACATTAATTGTAACTTTGTGGTTCTATGATGATCCTTTGCAGATGATATACACTGGTTTTCTTTCCTCCCCTTTTTCTTTTAGATCTGGTTCCATCATATTTTTGGTTACCAAATCTGCTTGAATTTTAGAGTTTCTAATTAAGTTTTTCGTTCAGGAGACCTTCCAATGGTTTGAGGCATTCCTCTCGTGGTTAGATGCTTAAAAGGCACCCAGTAGAAGGTACCTTGACTTGTTTATTGGGAGATTAATTTGAAGCAATAGTAATTTATGATATCCATTTGAATTTTTTCTCTCTTTCGTTTCCAATAGCTGTGTATTATTTAGGGGAATAATTTGAGTTTAAATGATCTTTTTTCTGAGTCTCGAGGAAATTCAATGGTCTACTGAGCGTACTATTTTCTGTTTAAATCAAGGTAGCTTAGTTTGGGGAATGGGGGTTGTACCTTTTCCGTGTTTTACTTTTTTTTTGCCTTTTAAGTGTGTTGCTGTCATGGCTTGAATCAGGCTGTATATCGACATTTTATATGTTAAAATTATAGTTTATCTTTTCTTTCCATCATAAAATTTGATAATTTTCTTAGACGCGATGTTAAATTTCCTTTATTACATGTGCTAATGAGCTATCATTGCATTTTATCCATGGCTGTCATCCGGGAGGCATTCCATTGGAGGTGTTTGGCTGTATTCTTGAAGCAAGCTCTAATCTGTGAGTAATTCGATTCAGAAACATTTTTGGGTTAAGCTTGTGGAATAGGATAAAGTTGATTCTACTATTTAACTAAAGCATCAAGATTGGTTTTTGCTTTTTTAGGTACTGTACTTTGGTCCTGCAATTTTTGTAAGTATGTTTGTAAGTTTAATTCCTTTCTCATCTTTCCCTGCATTGGTGGTCTCTTCATCCTGATACTTTTGATCACTTAGTTCTCATACACACAACCTACCAAATTTCTCTTAATAATTTCTAGATAATAGTTATTTCATTAAAGTTTTCAGCAGAGTTTCTTATTGTGAATGTTGGTATAAACAACAGTTAGAGTAGAGTTTCCATGGCTATTTTGATGCTTCTGACTTCTAATCGTGTTGTTTTTAGCTTTGCTTTTTCTGTGTTGTCATGAACCCCTAATGGTATTAACTTGCTGTCTGGTAAGGAGCTTACTTTTATCTTGAAGCACGGGGAGGCGCATGTGAATTTGTTATTCACTTTATCGACAATGGATTACTTTTGGAAACTACTCTTTAATCATATTTCCCATAATTTACAATAAAATGTTTCTTAAAGAGAAATTATGCTCATATAGAGACACATTTCATTAATTTTCCCTGAATGCACATACTACTGTCTTTTCTTATTTTTTATATTTGGACAATACAGAAAATTTTAGCTTTTAGTATTTAAATAAATACCTGTTCAATTATATTTTAGGACTTCTAAAATTACAAACTACTACATACTACAATCACAACATTCTATTTTATTTAGTTAAAATAGCTACTCACCAATAACCATAACCATCAATATACAAAAATCAGTATCTAAGCGACTGTTCTCTTCCCCCTTTTCTTTTATGTGGAAATTCAACAAGTAGAATAAATACAAGTGCCTTGTCTAGCAGGTTATAATTAAAGAATATAACCCTAATTCAGGGCTTGGCCAATCGTGTTGTTCTTTTCAATACTGCATATAATGGTGATACGAATATAAGACAGTTATTTCTCTTGAGTAATTGTTTTGCTATGCATTGTTTTAATTTTATTAGTTGTTATATTCTTTGATTAGTGATGAAGTCCCAACAAGGTGCTAAAAGCAAAGCCTACAAAACAAACAAGCAAAGGAAAGTCAACACAACTAAATACAAAGAGAAATACTAAATAAAGTCAAAGAAGTTGGCGAGATAGAGGTCTCTCTTCTGGTTATGCTCCTAGTAATCCTCCTAGGAAGTGCCTCTATGTTCTCGTGAGTCATAGACTCATCAATTAGTATATTGAGTGTTCAGGATAATTGATCCTCTGCTTGGCATACTAAGGATCCTACTATTAATGATTGTTGGTTGGAATGGTTACATGATGGGGGTTAGCTCAGATGAAGGATGGGAAGTCCCTATAAGTGATAGGAATGTTAATTAAATACATGTAGCAAAATGAATGCTACTACAATCAAACTTAATACGTGATTAATGAATCTTATTTTTTTTTTTAATATTTGTGATTTCCTAAGAAAAATTATGCATAAATTAATGCTTTCAAAATATTAGACATACTAATAACAAAACTAGTATATCCCATTTTTTGAGGTACAAATGACAGATATTAAATTAAATTCTCAAATATATTATTTACGATAAGACCCCTATTAATATTTTCCTCCGAATCTGTATCCTTTTGATGTTTTGACATACTAACACTGAAAATAACATATTTCAAACCTTTGTGGAGACCCAGAAGAAACAAAAGGTGAGATACGAACCAAGTTAATGCTCATTCTAATCAACCCCGTGTCTTCCTCCTGAATAAAGGAATGAGGCAAGGGAAGTGGATTATCATGACACGGGGTAATTGTAAAATGTTTAGTTGTTTTCGAGTATATTATTTCGGGGTTTAAAATTTTATTCACTGGAATGTCAACCTTAGAATGTTATATTCTCGTGTTAACTCTGAACTGTAAGGTTATAATATATATTATATTCCTTGGAATATAAGGTTATTTTCTATAACTTCCATTTAATTCCAATAATTTTGAATTTTATAAAATCTTTCTAGAACTATTGACATCTAAATTAGATTTTTTAATTACTAAGGAATAACGTTCTGGTTATTTAGTATTTTAGGAAATGTCATTCATATAATGCTATATTATATCTTGAAACAAACGCACCTTGGATTTTAGGAGATTGAGGACATACAATTTTTTACTTTATTTATGAAGACAATTAAAATCGTTGGTATCAATCTTCGATATCAATTCAAAAACTGCTATAGCGGGATGACTAATGTTTTAATTTTTTTTTTGTAGATATATAATTCATATGTATATAAGTTATACATATCATAACTCAAAAAATAGGAGTTTAAGAGAAGAAAGTGACAAGAATAGAGTAGCGGTGCTGAATTCAAAAATACATTAAACATAGAAGAGATAGATGCTTCATAAAGACCACTTGTGATGTGTTGCAGGGTTGTTCATTGTCGAACAGAGAAAGGGAGAAAAAAATATAGCACAAAATAGGGTTAGGGTTTTTAAGCATTCTAAAAAGGGGAATTTAGCCCATATTCCTCTTAAAAAAACTCTCAAAACGGTTCACAGTTCTGAGCAGAAAGGTAAACACTGGATCATTTCTACAGCAAAAGCCCACCACACAAAATTGGCCTTGATGGCTATGGCATCACCACCAGGCTTCATGGTTACTTGGGCTGGCCAAAGAACCCCTGTGATCACCACTGTTGAGTATGGGATTAAAATTGAGCAGTACAGGGTAAGCCATCCAATTTTGGCGGGCTGAACATTTATTCAACTTTTCATTATATAATTGGCATATTTTTATACTCATGGTCCTATACAATTATTTGATCTTAACAGTTCTATTGTCGTCCTATAGTGAGCCCACTGTACTCTTAATATTGTAAAATGCTACAATCTTGAGCAAGGTTTTAATGACCTTAGCAGTACAAGTTAAGATTGTAATGTCCTACAATACAATATGGATCAAGATTTAAATTAACTTAGTAGTATGTTATCTTTATTTTTATCATTAGGTCTTTGTTTTAAGAGAACAAAAGTGTATGTTGAGACTGAATGGTGTTGATAATTAGGTCATTCACACCGAACCATTTTTAATGGAATTTGTATTCAATTACCTCATTTTGTTCAGTTCGTCACACATTGTCAGGTGTATAATTTCAAATGTCTCATCTCTAGACAGGATCAATAGGTAACTCAGTAGATGCTAAAATTATTATTTTTTATCTGTTGGGCGTCGGGGGACACTTAAGATGATAGGTTGATTTCTTATGAACCCATATTTTGGTAGTTTTGTATGCTGCAAGAAGGTATGTAGAGCTAAATCTTATGTGGAGATTTCCCCCCTCCCTTGTCGTAGCAATGGTGCCAACTGCCATAGTTCCTACGCCAATTTAAGCTAAAAGCCTGAAACGTAGTAGGCCAAAATATCATATCACCATCCAACATTACTAAAACAGAAATTTCTTCATGAAGGTCCAGATTGTGATTAGCCAAATCTAAGCATTATGATATTGATTTTTGCACTGAACGACAACTATTGTGGTTCTCACGCTCCAAGTACCTCTAGCTCTAGACTTTATGTAGTTACAACCGGAAATAAGCAACAGTTTGAAGTCATTCTTTAAGAAATAAATAGTAGGAAGCTGAAGTCCTTGAAACTTTAAACTATACGATTTCTTACAGATGACATTTGTCCTATTCGATGACACTATTATTCTTCTCTCCTAGATCAGCTATGACGAAAACTGAGACTTCTTCCTGAGGTCAATATTGTGTCTGCTCATACAGATTCGATAAAGACTGGGTTTACTTGTTGGGAGTAAGATATGTAATTAACTCTTTTTAATTTGTTTTTCTCTCTACCTGTACCATTTCCTGTAATACAAAGTTGAATCTTACCGTCAGCTGAGGCCTGACGAGAAGGATTAAGGTCTTTTCCATGCGGAACAACTTGAGTTGCTGAAGGCTTTAGTTTTTATTGACATCCTCGGAGAAGCCTATGTCGTGTCAAAGATTTCTCCTCAGTGAAATTGTCTAGAAGTTGTGATATTAATTTTTAATACTAGCTACACCCAAATACAGGAATGGGTTTCTGTATCTAGTTATCGAAATAGCAAAGGTGCATTTAAGTTGAATTATTTCATTGATCTTAGGGTTTATAGTTTATACACACACACACACTCACAAAATGAAGGGTCTGCCATTAATGGGGAACTGCCCGCGTATCACCTACAATGGAATTGGTTATTAAAGTAGAGGAGAATAGAGGAACAAACAAGATCAATGAAAGTAAGGGGAGACAACCAGCACAGCATGTGATGCAGAGGAGAAAATTTACTTATGGTCTTCCGATGTTTTTCATGCTATGTACTTCTGGTTGTAGAAGGTTTTCACGTCCCTTTTCGTGTATCATGTTTACTGAGTTCAGTACTTCTTGATAACCACTATCTAAGTGGTTAACAACTTACAAATGGCTGCAGTAATCGTGAAAATTGATTGAGTATTCTAAAATACTAATTCCTGTGCCTAGCATGAATCTTTCGTTAGTTACATGTCACATTTTCTGATGTTATATTTCTGTCATTCCCTCTCTTAGCCATTAGCTTTTGGGGTTTATGGCTTCCAAATATGGTGATACTAAAGCACATGAACTTGTGCCATGCTGTTCCTGTGTTGGGTACCATTTATATATGCTTTACTTTTGGGGTTTTATTTTAGTGGTTTCTTGATGAGTGTGTATGAATGAGAAAGATGTTTATTGGTAAATACAATATTTGTTTAAATTTCTTTAATAAAATTTACTTTGAATCTAATGTTTTTGGATTAGAATTTTTCTTTGTAATTTCTTTCATTTGTAATTTGGTTTTGTAATTTTTTTAAACTTGTGGGTTTTATTTTGTTGTAATTATAGGTGTCAATAGTAATTGTAAGTAGGTTGTAAGTGGGGCCTTTTAAGTCCCATGTGAAGCTTCATTGGTTCGCCGAAGAGTGAAGAAGAAGCGAAGAGGCATGAGGTGAGCTATTAAGAAGACATAATAACTGAGACTCATTCAAGCCTTGTTATTTTCAGCCAAGTGATACAAAAGAGGAAAGAAAGCATGACCAATGACCAGTGCGACAGAGACATGAAAGGTGCCACACAATGTAGGAAAACATGGGTTAAATCTAGATTATTGATTTAGATCTAGGAATTTTAAATTTGAATCTCCTTTCCTTTGCTTTGTTGCTCCTCACTATTATCAATTTGCGGTTGAAAAAATGTTTGATTTATCTCGACTACCTTTTCAGGAAGATATAGAATAAAGATATTAATAAATGTGTCAAATTTAGATAGCAATAGATGAATAGATGGCTTATTTTTAATCTTTTAATCAAAGAGTTGATTTGTATGGTTCATAATAAATTTAAGAAACATAGAGTGATATTATCTCATTTTTTTTATCCTGAAATTTTATATATTTAGATTAGGAAGGGTAAGGTGGTTTCATCTACGGATGTAACATGATAAGTTTCATATGCTAATTAATTTTATAGTGAATACTGATGATGCAACTAGAGTACGTCCTAAGTTAGCTACATTGTTAATATTTTTAGAGAAAGTCAACTACATTTGCATGAACATGTGGGTAATCTTTTGGCTTTTTTAAGGATGCAGACTTCTATTTATGTGAGTTTATGTGGATCATTCATGATTTACAGCATGCTTGGAGAGAGGGATTTTAGAAGGTTTGATTGAAGAGTGATTCTTCTTTTGTTTGTTGTGGTTCATTAGATTAACGAGTAATTTCGTGAAAGTCTTATAGGGAGATGACGTCGATGTTTGCATTTTTGTAAGCATTTATAGTCAAAGTTCCTCATGTTTTTCGTAAGAAAAATTATTATGTTGATAAGTTAGTTAATTTGGCTTTCATTTATAAAAAACAATATAAGTCAGTGGTTTAATGTTTTATCTACATGTATCTATTTATATTTCTTTCTCATAATAGGTATTGTGAAGTTTAATTTTTATCATGGGTATGGTGTGGTCCCTTGTACCGTCCCAATCGCCTAGGCCTGACCCAGAGCCTAAAGTTGAATATGAAGATGGATAAATTGTCCATTGACCAACTCTAGCACATATGATTCCTTCTTTCAGCTTATTAGAAATTGGAAAGTTTTGTAGATACAAAAAAGTTATTGGGTCCAAGGGTCTTAGTAGGTTTTTATTTTATTAACAAATTATTATGATTTAGAACATATCGTATCTTATAATTATTTTATTTTCGGATAGTTATTATATTTTTTGTCTTAGGGATATATGATGTAAAACCTTTGATGCTGTAAATAAGAAGACAACTCCAAGACTTAAGGACTTGGATTTTCAAGCTTAAAGTGTTGTTAACTTTGATTTAGATTATTCATTCTTTGTTTGTTCTTCAGTTTATAGCCCTAACTATTGACCAAAACAAATTGACGTCCACAATGGGTAGTTAAAATTTATTGTGCCTCCACAATAGTCATAAGAAACCTTTCGCACGTGCAAGTCATAAGAAGAAGGTGGGTTTCTCCTTAGTCTCCAATTACTACTTAGTAATTGTACTATATCTAGGCGGACCAAGGTAACTACACGGCCAAGACCGCCTAGGTATAGCCCCACAAATAAAATCAGTATACAAGTAACCAGTCAAGCAGGATCATATAGCGGCCCAAGCCTCCTATTATAAAGGACAATACATAATAACAATTCGATGAATCCAAACTTAGAATGTCGCAAACACGGCCCTCAATATCAATAACGCTAACACAAGGCTTGGGTTAGGCCCCGACCCATCTAGGATTCGAATGTTGGCCCAGCCATAAAGATAGTAGACATAATTAATAACTCTATAAATACGCGTGGATCCCAGCAATTAAGGGGTACACTTTCATTAATCCCCTAATCTAAGATTTGACTTTTGAAGAGACCTTTCTGACTTGATCGTCAGAGCTTTCTCCGCAGGTAACCCCTTAAGCAATTAGATTTCATACTTTCACCATGGCCGTTCGCCAAGTGCGGAATGGACACTTTGGGACCCTTCACTCCGGGGAAAGGACAAGTGAAGTTTTTCATTGTAAGCATCGACTACTTTACAAAGTGGATAAAAGCCAAACCATTGGCCACGATTACAACACAACAGGTCCAACAGTTTGTGTGGAAGGACATCATATGCCGCTATGGAATTCCACATACTATCATAACCGACAATGGTCGAATTTTCATTGATAAGGAGCTCACCAGATTCTACACCGACCTAGGCATCAAGCACATCACTAGCTCCATAGAACATCCGCAAACCAATGGACAAGCTGAAGCCGCCAACAAGGTCATACTGATCAAATTACGAAAACATTTAGATGGCGTGAAGGGCCGTTGGCCAGAGGACCTGCTGAAAGTATTACGGGCCTATAGGTGCATCCCCCAATCCGCCACCAACGAACCCCCTTTTAGCTTGGTTTACAGCGCAGAAGCAATGATCCCGGTTGAAATTGACAAACCTTCCTTACGCTATCAAGTATATGATCCTAACCAGAACCAGCATAATCTATGTATCCACCTAGATCTGTTAACCGAATTACGAGAAAAAGCACAAATCCGAAACATAGCGGTAAAGTAGAGAGCGGCCAGGAAATACAACTCAAACCTATGCCCACGAACGTTTATTAAAGGAGACCTAGTTTGGAGAACGGTCAGTAATGCAAGGAAGAAGGACGACAAGTTCTCAGCCAACTAGGAGGACCCATACCGAATACGAGAAGATGCAAGAGGAGGCACCTACAGACTTGAACTGCTATCAGGAGAAGAGATACCGAATACGTGAAATGTATCTCACCTAAAGTTTTACTTTAGCTAGTTTGATCAATGTAATGAATACTTGTAACCCTGGGTGTACTGTTTTTCCTCACCTAGCATTTTTTTGCCTAAGGAGGGTTTTGGTCAGGGAGTTTTTAACGAGGCACCCCAAACTTCATGAATAAAACAAAGGGTTCTTTATCCTATGCTCAACAGATATACTTGTTCATTTTCTTAAGTTCTCCACCACTTACCACAAGTAAGCGCCTGGGTCAAACACTAATTATTCAGTTCATTTTCTTAAGTTCCCCACCACTTACCACAAGTAAGTGGCCTAGGTAGAACACTAATTATTCAGTTCATTTTCTTAAGTTTCCCACCACTTACCACAAGTAAGCGGCCTGGATCGAACACTAATTATTCATTTCATTTTCTTAAGTTCCCCACCACTTACCACAAGCAAGTGGTCTGGGTCGAACAATAATTATTCAGTTAGCATCTATACGTTTTCGCTAATCATCGCTAAGACATTCTCTGCAAAAACCTCCCCACCAATAGACGGTCAGGGCCGCATACTAAAACTATTATGTCTTTCTCCCAAATCCCTGGTTATTTTTAGAAGATACAAACCTCTTTAATAAAGTATACGGTCTGTCATACTAACATCGTGCAACTACAACAATAATAAAATTGACATGTTTAACCGATAACGTGTGCCTATGATAGTAACCTAGCGGCATCATACAAAATAGGCATTCGTCTAAAACAAATATACACAGAAGCATCCATCACATTAATAGAAAATAAAAACATTGTACAAGTTATTACAAACTTAGGCTGAAGAAATGTAAATCAAATGTTAAAACTATAAAGCCTACGTCTATATGTTCTCCAAATTTCCTCCCGCAGTCGCCACTGCTCCAGTATCCACCACAGCTTCATCCGCCACAGTCTCCTCCGCCAACTTTTCCACCTTTTCCTCTGGGCTGGAATCTGCTTCATTCACAAGCTGCCCTCCAACCACGTCCTTATTTACATCGAACTTGGCGTCTGACACATCTATATCACTGTGGAAGAAGGCAACTTGCCTTAACCCCTTTTGGAAGCCATTGACATGCTCCTGGATTATCTAACCCTTCAAGTCTTCGAGTTCGCTCTCCAGACCGTCATGTTTTTCTTTCAATTCATCGAAATCGGTCTCTAGATTCGTGATCTTCGCATTCAGCTTCTTCTTGGAGTCTAAACATCTCACCCTCCAAGATCCCAACCTCTTCTTCTCTTCCAACCACTTTTCCCTTTCTTTCTTCCAGGTAGTTTTCTCTTCAGCATGTTTATCAGTCTGACCCTTCAGCTCCTGTTTTAACTCTTCCACCTTGGACCGACTACCCTCCTTTAGCTCCCTTACATACAAGCTTCCAACCCTGCGTCCTAGTATCAAGGCCTTGCTGCTAAACTCCAACATCGCCTTCACCATGACATTCGATTCCATATTGTCAATAGAGTTAACCAAAGACTCCAACAAGTTAATATCAATGTCGCGCGGACAGTAGTCTCTGGCAACTCTATCAACCCAGTCTCGAGCTTGATTACACCAGACGAAAATCTCGGCCCCCACAAGGCAACCCTCACCCTCTTCACGTCTTTACCCCCACCCTGCTTAGTGGGCACCTCCACCTTCCTCTTTGAGCCGCCATGTACATGAACCTCCACCAATGGATCTTGCAGGTTGGAAACTTCAGTATTTCCAGCATTTTTGGCCTTCGTTGCCTTCTCCTTGCAAAGAGCTTGAAACAGATTCAAATTTTTCTTGCCAACTTGTGCCATATGACCTATAATAATAGCAACAATGTTGATTAGTTAACTCAAACACAACATACCACTTAAAACATAAAAATATACCTTCTATATTAACAATTGGATGTATCGAATTATAAACCCTAACTAAAATTCCTTAGTGGGCATCTTATCGTTAAACTTCATCAAGATCTCCACCACCTCCCTATCCGCCAGAGACAATTTCTCCCTCTTCATATCCTTATACCGCCAAGGGTTGTCGGTCCAGCTGAAGGGAACTTAGTGTTCCCATCATCATTATAGAAGTATGAACGCCCAGGCTCCTTCACCACCACCTTGAAGAAACCATCTTTAAAATGCTTAAATGATTGGGTAAACGCCTCTGGCCTGCTTATTCCTAGCCGGCTTATTAGCGATAGCCATGTTGTTGGACTCTTGGGCAGAGTATCGTAGAAGTATAAAAATGATTGCGAAGACGACTGCAAATACAAAGATCGGCACAACACCCGAAAAGCTTGAAGAGATGCTAGTTGTTCGAATGCAGTTGAGTAGGGGCAACGTTCAACAAACGTAGCACCCCCATAGTGAAGTCATCAAACGGTAACCTCACGTATAACTACAAGAAGTGGCACATGTACATATAGAAAATTTCTCAGAAGCCCCTTCTTGACCATAGCAAACGTAGTCAATAGCGCTTACTCTCTCCAAAGCCACAATGTCCCTCCAGACACCCCTCTCGAATATAGGAATACAATTCAGCCAAGACTTCAACAACTGCGACCATATGAATAAGGAATGTTGCGTCCGCACATCCTCGGCTACCACCCGTATCCCGCCCTCGCAAATAGGGCCCCCAGTATCAACAATGCTAACATAGGGCTTGGTCTAGGCCTAGGCCCATCTAGAATCCAAATGTTGGCCTAGCCCATAAAGATAATAGACATAATTAATAACTCTATAAATACGCGTGGACCCTAACAATTAAGGGGTACGCTTTCATTAATTCCCTTATATGATATTTGACTTCTGAATAGGGATGGCAACGGGGCGGGGCGGGTACGGGTATCATGATCCCATCCCCATCCCCATAATAAAAATTCATCCCCATCCCCATCCCCAAACCCAACGGGTATACAACTTTTGACCCATCCCCATCCC
>Ga0214543_1008297_pt1 | contig 17128 bp, 16 predicted proteins | sample CNSS2metaG_FD_160094 | JGI IMG/M metagenome (GOLD analysis project Ga0214543, IMG submission 160094) | Root nodule microbial communities from cowpea collected in UCLA plant growth center, Los Angeles, California, USA - CNSS2 | ecosystem: Host-associated > Plants > Roots > Nodule | place: USA... | reverse complement strand
CACACACACACACACACACACACACACACACACATATATATATATATATATATATATATATATATATATATATATATATATATATATATATATATATATCTGATAATGACATATCTTCCAAACTTTTATATTCCTCTTTTTCTCTATCAATCTCACTCTCTTGTTCCCTACATTATAAATGTCTTTTCTCCTTTTTTATTTTTTTTTAATTCTATCTATGTCATTCTCTAAGTTTTTTGTTTTTTCTCCCAATAAAGATGTAGCTGTCAAACAATATAGTTTTCATACGATAATTCGTTATAGAAAAGTACTTTAGGATCTTTAAGACTTAAGATTCTCGCACACAATAAAACATAATAGAGTACTAACCTTGATTCATAAGAATGCATTCTTCAATTTGTCTGTTCTCTAACCACTGTTTCCCAATTTATCTCTTTATCTTTCTTTCGCATCTCACACGTTCTTGATAGCTTACTATGAAAGAACCTTATGGATAGAGTCAAAACTCCAATCCCTTTTATAAACCAACATCCATCAAGTTGGTTTTTATTTTATTTTATTATCACTTCCTATAATATAACCAATAGGTCCTTATATTTTATTAAATCATAGTTGGGTCCATCATAATATTTCAAATGATTCACATAATAAAATTAATTTTTTAATTAATTCTAACATTCTCCCACTTGACTCATATGATATCATAATATTATGTGATTTAACACATAAACATAATGCGCATAGAAAGACCTTACATAAATTGGTTCCATCATTATCCATAATTAAAGATATATATATATATATAGTAAGAGTCATGACGATCACACATCATTCAGTCAACATGGTCCCTTCCAAGTACTACAATATTATCTCTTTCTCCTTAATATGACCTTAAAATGAGAAGTCCGTAATGGGTTCAAACATATGTCATTTTTTAATAACAATAACGTAACATAATTTGTTTTCTTCATCATAATTTGCATGCATAAACATAAAGAAGAAAACACAAATTTCGTAAACTTATATATTAAAGAGCTTAGAGTGTCACATAAAAATTAATAACATTAACATTTAACATTCACTAGTAAACATAATGACATATTCTTTACATGGACAACATACAATTTGGGCGGTAACCCTTTTGTCAAAGGGTCAACAATCATAAGATCTATGCTAATATGTTCTATTGACACTCTACGTTTCTAAACTTCTTCTTTAACAACAAAGTATTTCAACTCCATATGCTTAACACCTTTAGAATATTTGTCGTTCTTAGAAAAGAAGACCGTCGACTACTCTAATTCCCAAAAAAAAATTCCACATCCAATTAACCCGAATTGTGGCCTTAAAGCATGCCACAAATTCAGCTTCATGGTGGATGCAACAATGCCAAACTGCTTCACACTTTTCCATTAAATCGCTCATTCGGCTAAAAGATACACATAACCAAATGTAGACTTTCTTGTATCTATACAACTGACAAAGTCTGAATCTGTACAACCTATCACCTCAAGGTGATCAAACTTTCTATAAGTAAGCATGTGATTCTTTGTTCCTTGTAGGTATCTTAAAAATTTCTTTGCAACTTTCCAATGCTCCAATCCTGGATTACTTTGGTATCTACCAAGTATACCAACTACAAAGCTAATATCTGGCCTCGTACATGTTTGAGCATACATTAAACTTCCAACAAGGTATTCATAAGGGATATCTTTCATCTGTTTCCGTTCCAAATCATTCTTTGGACATTGCATAAGACTAAAATTGTCTCCTTTCTGTATTGAAAGAGGAGATACTGAACATTTATCCATTCTAAATATATCTAAAACTTTATTAATATGCGCTTTTTGAGATAAACCTAACCGTCTTTATGATCTATCACAGAATATTTCTATACCTGTGACATAATATGCCTCACACATATCTTTTATTTCAAAGTTATTAGGAAAAAACATCTTAGTCTCACTTAATAGACCAAGATCATTAGTCGTAAGCAAGATATTATAACCATACAAATTATAAATATAAACTTATTCCAACTGACCTTCAGATATATACACCGATCAACAGTATTTTTCTTAAATCCAAAGGACACAACAATATCATTGAACTTAAGATACCATTCTCGAGAAGCTTTCATAAGTCCATATATTGATCTCTTAAGTTTACACACCATGTGTTCCTTTCCTTCTTTAGTGAACCCCACTAGTTTGTCCATATAAACATCCTGTTCTAAATCCCCATTCAGAAAGGTAGTTTTAATATCCCTTTGATCAACTCAAAATCATAATGAGCTACTAATGCCATGATAATTCCAAGAGAATCTTTCTTAGAAATAGGCGAAAACATTTCCTTATAATCAATGCCATCTTTCTAAGTAAAACCTTTGGAAACAAGTCGGGCCTTGTAACATTCGATATTGCCATGAGAGTCACGCTTAGTCTTAAAGACCCATTTACACCTAACTCTCTTTCATTTAAGCTCATCTTTCATGGCATCTAACCACTTATCAGAATTATCACCATTAGTGGCTTCTAAAAATGAAACTGAATCATTATCAATACTTAAATCATTTTCTAACTCTTATAGATAAACCACATAGTCATTCAAAATAGCAAGCTTTCTTTCTCTAAGATCTTCTTAATACTATTTCTTTTGGTCGTTCTACTACAGGCTCATTGTTAACCTCAAGATCCTTAATTTGTTATTCTTCTTGATTATTGTGAGTTTCTAAAACATGGAGAACAACAACTCTTAAAGAAGAAGTACTAGTTACCGGAATTTGTACTTGAACTTCCTTAATCTACACATTTCATGAAGCTTCATTCCCACTAGTTTCACCACTCTTAATGAACCGAACATTTCCAGTTTCAAAGATTCTTGTACTATAGGTATAACAACAAAACATATACCCTTTTATTTTTCTGGATAACCAATGAAATATCCATTGATTGTTCTTTCATCCAGTTTCTTTTATTATGGATTGTATATTCTTACTTCTGCTTGACAACCCTAAACATGTAGGTGTCTCAAACTGAGTTTCCTACTCGTCCATAACTCAAAAGGAGTCTTTCGAATAGCTTTACTAGGAACTCTATTCAATAAATACATTGCAGTCTTTAAAGCATACATACTCTTAACCATATCCATTAAGGTTCGATTATGCCTTTTTGATACATCATATTTTTGTGGTGTGTATGGCATTATGTATTGAGCATAAATACCATGTTTCTTAAGGAACTTAGCGAACAGACCAGGGTGTTGTCCATAATGTGAAAAATTATCAATAAAGGTAATGAAATACTTCTCTTGGTTGAAGTAATTTACATCAAACGGACCACATATATCAATGTGTATGATTTCAAGAAGTTGAGTGCTTCTTGTAGCTTTGTTCTTTGTATGTTTTGTTTGTTTATCTTTAATACAATCCACACACACATTCAAATAAGTAAAATCCAAATCCAGAAGAATTTCATTCTTTAATAATCTTTGAATTCTTTCTTTGGAAATGTGTCCCAAACACCTATGCCACAAATAAGAAGATTGTTCATCCATTAAACTATGTTTAGTGCAAAACATCGTGATGCAAGGTCATAAGAGTTTCAACATATAAATTTTCCAAATTAAATTTATATAAACCATCATAAAGTGTACTAGATCCAATCATATAAGTATGCTTAAGCAAACTGAAATAACCATTCTCAAACTTAAAAGAGTATCCAACACCATCAAGCTTAGAGAAAGAAATTAAATTCCTACAGATACTAGGTGCATACATAAGGTCTAGGTGATATCCAACATCGAGGATTAGATGAAAAGTCTTGATGACTTCCATTGGAACTTTCTATTTATTCCCCATGAATACGAACTTCTCATATGGGTTTATGGTTCGGGTTGCAAGAAATTCATGCATCACATTAGAAACATGAGTCATACATCTAGAATCAATCCACGAAGTATTATGGGGACTTCAGTTAAGTGTGATTCAAAACATACATAAGCGTTATGCTCACATTTCTTTTTGAACCAAGCTCTAGACTTTATACACTCCTTTTGGAAATGTCCAAACTTTCCGCAGAAATGAGATTTGTCATTTTGCTTATGGATTTTGGTTGAGGACTCATCAATCTTCAGTGGTCCTTCACCCTTTCTATGTTTCTTTCTAACTTTCTTTCCAACTCCTTTATTCTTCACATGCTGAATAAAGTGGTTTCAGTTGAGTCTCCTCCTAAGCTAGCATACTGTGCATTTCATGCATGTTCCACTTGTTTTTCCATGGTGTTGTGTATTATAACATTGTTTTTCATGTTCCAATCCAGTCGAGTCTCCTCTTGAACTAACATAAACATAATGATGTTAATCATATTATAACATTAATGATAATTAAAATATGCATCAACTAGAATCATCCACTACCTTTGAGTATATAAATAAAATTAGTGACACATACATAATTATCCACCATCATGCTCATTAATTATAAGAATAAGTAATCAATCTTTGGGTGATCCTAAGATGCCTTATAATAATGAACTTCAATTATCCTATAAATCAATTATTCAAAATTTAGCATCCATTGAAATAAAATCATTAATAATTTGAAATAAAAAAACTTAAAAGTTTTGGCCAATTTGGTGACTAACAAAATTTATCATGTGTGATTTCAAATAAATAAATATACATTTAATTGTTATTAATCATACGTAACATTCTCATCGATTTTAATTTAACAATGACAAAACGTAAACATTATTGCAAATTAAGCAAAACACATTATTCATATAATAAAAAATATTATATGCCATAAATAAATTGAAACCCATTAATTTTAATTTAATTTAATTAAAATATGCTAACGCAACAAAAACAGATATTTGCCTACCATGGAAGCACAATTTTATGTTTCAATTTCAATGACATGCGTTTACATCATTTATGTTTTTCATTCAAATCGTTGCACAATTTGATCCATTCACATAACAGTGGGATTGTTTTTTTTTTTCATTCAATCTCTTAAGCAGTGGAAATCATGAAAACCTCAACATCCTATAAGTAGGTTTCATAAAAAAAATTCGAAAAACCATAAATTTCAAAAATCTCCAAATTTATAATTAGGATTTATCTTAACTGGGAACCAAAATCACAAACAGATAAAGATAACATGACAAGAGAATCATAGATCCTACAATATTTGCTCATGTGTTGTGCTCTCATACCACATATATAACAATATAGTTTTCATTTGATAATTTATTATACAAAACTACTTTAGGATTTTAAGATTTAAGATTATGATACAATAAAACAAATAAAGCACTAATCTTGATCCATAAGAGATCCTATGAGAATAAATTCTTCAATTTGTGTATTTTCCAATTACAGTTTCTCAATTTATCTCTTTGTCTTCCTTTCTCCTCTTACACATTTTTGATGACTTAACGTGAACAAACCTTATGACTAGAGACTGAACCTTAATTCCTTTTATAAATCAATATCTATCGAGTTGATTTTTATTTTATCTTTATTTTATTTTATTATCATTGCTTATAATAATCAATAACTTCTTATATTTTATTAAATCATAGTTGGGTCCATCGTAATATTTCACTTGATAGACTGTGTGTTTTTACATAAACACATTGTAATTCTAACCTTAATTACAAATGAACAATATAACGAAATAATTGGTCTTGATGATATTCGGTATATTGATTTTAACTATTATCAATATTGTTTTTAATTATTAAAATCATATTTTTTTCTAACTAAAAAAAGTCATTTTTTTTAAAATACAGATTTCAAAATATTTTCTAATATCATGTCTTGTCAAGGATATAAAATTCAAAAAGTGGGAAGTGAAGACATATAAAACTCTTGAACTCATGTAAAAAGGTGTTATAATAAAATCCAAATTAGATTCACCCTTGTTGTTCTTTAGCTATAACATTAAAGTTTTAAAATTTTAAAAATCTTATTTTACTGTTTTTTCACCTACCAAAATTTTCTATTTTTTTAAACAATTTATTTAGTATGACGAAATTTGTAAGACCCTCTTTATTTTTTGCCCTTATTTTAAAGACCCACCCTAAATCAGTTGGACCTAAAGGTTGGTCCATTGGATACCAAAGACCCTAAAGCAGCCAAAACACTCTCATTCAGCTCTCACTTTACCAACAACCACCTTACACTCTCCTTGAACTATTTTCAGAAGCTTTGCTAGGGTTTGAGTGAGCTCCCCTATGTTTCCTCTGCGTTGAACGATTCCCTCCAAGTAAGCTGAGCTCTCTACGTTCCCTTCTTTTCTTCAAGCTTTAGTTCCACGCTAGTCTCTATCAAAGCTCATTTTCGTTCATCCCTTACTGTTTTCAGTTCCGTTGTTTGCTTCCGCTTTAGGTGCTAGTTCGCTAAGGATCTCATTCGCTTGAGTTAGAATTTTCCAGGTAAAGGAAGCTAGGGTTTATGTTTTTAAAATTATTTTACCGATTTTTGGTTTGTTTGTATGGTTGTGATGCTTGAATGAGGTTGTTGGTCGAATAAAAATGTATGGTGTGCGAGTATGTTTGATTGATGTGGCGCTACTCCTTTTTCTGCACTGCACACTTTTCATAAAATGAAGGTTCCTACTATGTTAATCGTTGGATCGAGCTAAAATTTTAACAGATAATCCTTAAGACATAGTTATTGACTTTGACCGGTCGGATCTTGAATCAGAGCTCTGTAGTGAGAGTAGTTTTTATCGCAAGGTCAGTGTAGTTTGGTTGTTGACAACACTGCACACTTTTCGTAAAATGAAAGTTACTACTTTGTTAACTGTTGGATCGAGCTGAAATTTTAACAGCTGATCCTTAACACATAATTCTTGACTTTGACTTGTCGGAACTTGAATCAGAGCTTTATAGTAAGAGCAATTTTTATCACAAGGTCACTGTAGTTTGGTTGTTGACAGCATTGACCTCTGTGCTTGTTTAGTGCATAACTTTCCTTATAGTTATTCAAATAAGTTGGTTCTTGTTTCATTTGGTTCTTGAATCATATTGAATTTGAATATAAATACAAAATTTTTGGAGCTTTACACAAGCTGCAGTTTTATTTCTAAAATCCCAAAATTGTTTACATAATGTGTTGTTAAGATGGATTTCTATGTTAAAGCATGAGATGAGTGAATATGCATGAGTAAAATGGCTTATGGGTTGTGAATGAAGAGTTTGGCATGATCTTGACATCTGATGAGTATGGGATGGTTGGTTATAAATGTGACATGGAATTGGTATGAGCAATAATGTGATATTGATTAATGGAACATGATGTTGGTATGGTTAGGAAGTAATTCCACGATAGTTTCGTGGTGGTGCCTCATTTGGTCAGGGCGTAATTTCATGAATCTCTAGGTGAGATCTCATGGTGGTGTCTCATTTGGTCAGGATGTAATTTAGTATGGATTCAAGGTAATGATTGCATCTTGACACTCTAAAGAGTTAGTTAGTTAGTCTCACATAGAGCGTACTGACTCAAGTGGTGAGAGTATTAGAAGGCTTTAAACACTTTAAGGCTAACCTTATGCGTGGGGATGAAACACGGTAACAATTAGCTCGGTAGAGCATCTCAGTAGAGTAGTAAAGGCCACCACAAGTGCAAGCATCCACTAATCCGACTAATTACATGTATCCAGATGAGTCGTGTCTTGAGTCTTAGTGTATTGTGTGCATGTCATAACATGATTGGTTGGCATATGCATTTTGGATTATGAAAGTGTATGTAATTGTATGATAAATTATTTTCTACTCTAGCTTACCCTTTGCTTGTTTGATTGTTATGTATGTGGTCTTCTCTTTTTGCGATGATCATCAATTGATTGATGTGAGCAAATGCGAGAAATCCTCATGTTCAACAGGGAAATGGTGATTTCGCTGCATAGCTTTGAGTTGGATTCCACTTTGTGTCTTCCTTTAAGGTTGTGGCCCATGTTCCACTTTGTCTTGGCCCTATATTTTGAATACTTTATACCCTTTACCCTGTTTTGTATCGACATCGTGGTCTGTCCCTGATTACTTAAAGTACCTTGAATACTTGTATGAGTGACGTTATATTCCTTCACTCAGGCTTCTTATATTATTATGTGTAATGTTTTCATTTAATTATTTTATTACTTAAATGCAACGTTACAAAATTAAATGTTACCATTTAATACCATGATAATGAGCATAAAAGGGAAAGAATAACAATAATGTAGCAGCACACTGAACATAATACTGTAACATTCCTTAATCTTAAAATCTTAAACAAAATCTTCTAATTATTATTTTCGTGAAATGACAAAATTAATTCCTTTTAAACAGTGAGCTAAAATATGTGTCTATATGAATCTACATAAATCGTAAATTTTTTACATAATATTTAAATATTTGAATATAGAATTATTGAATATATATATATATATATATATATATATATATATATATATATATATAAAATTTGAACATAATATTTTTATAACTGGTTTCACCAAATTATTTTTTATAATTCAAGAGTAGTGTAACATCTAGCGGCACTTCTGAGTTTCTATATAACTAGAGATAAGATTTATGCAAAGCCAAAACTTGATTTAGTTAACTTCTTGCTTGAATAATTTTTCAAAATCTGCAACTACCATTTGTGTTTTCTCGTTAATGAATATTTGACGTTTAGCACTGCCCAGCCTGTATTCGTTTTAGTGTGATAATGATATTTGGAAATAGAAAAGAAAAAATTAACTTTTGTCACCATTTTCTTCCACAGAATATTATGGAGACGACTTTAGATTAAACAAACAATAAATACACTCACAATCGTCAGAATCTGTAAATAATAATCAGATGACCCTTTAGCAAATTTCTTTTAACTCCATGGGACCAATTCTTTTTTATCATTAATTTTTTACACGTAACTGTCAATGTTTCGATTTTCTTACACGGAGTTTGAGTCTTAGATAACATTGTAACTACAATATTACCCTGCAATCTTCTTTTACAATACACTTTCAATTAATTCATGCTGTTAAAAAGGGTTAATTTATCAATAATTTGTACGGTTATTCCAGAATTATCTGTACTACTTTGGCAATTAATTTTTTTTCTCTTTTCCCTTATTTTTTATTTATTTAATTAATATATTTAGAAAGAACAATAATTATGTAATATTTTCTTTAATTTTAATATCAATAGAAATGGTTCTATAGAGTGTCTTCAATATGAGGCTCTCAAGAGTTTACTTGTTGACTCCTGATGAAAAATCTTTGACTTTGGAAGAGAGATATATGAAAGAATCTATTACATATTAAGAAAGGAAGATACTACCAAAATTACTACATTATCCATTTTCTTTTACTGACATGTGTTATAAAAATTAGTTTTTTCGTCATTTTAAAACTCTGGTACCGTACCACATCTAACCTGACTCGACCAAAGAAGTAAACAATGCATCCACCAGGGCCGCCAAACATTCAACCTAACCCGAGTCAGCCTAACTTATATCGGTTCTAACCTATACATATCGTCAAAGAAGGTAGCCGGTCTAGGCCGGCTACTCCAGCAAACCCGGTAAGATTAAAACCCGGTAAGATTAAAGCCCCACCCAGGCCGACTACTCCAATAAACTTAGCGAGATAGAAGCCCCCGCGTCCAATAAGTCTTAAGGGCCTAGGTTAGGGCCCAGGCCCACTCATAGCCCAAGCTAGAGCCCAAATCAAGGCCCGGCCCATGAGGTGGTCATACATCATTAATGTTCTATAAATACGCGTGGACCCCATTAATTAAAGGTACGCATTCATTAATCACTGATTTGACTCTCTGAGAGCTTTGACTTACTTGAGCTTCGGAGACTCTTCTGCAGGTAACCCCTCCTGGGTTCAAGCTGACATGTATCGACCGGGAAGAGGCCAACTGAAGAGATAGCGGATTACATGGTAAGGTGACGCTTGTGCCTAACTTATCTTATTTGTTCTCTGCAGGAACAATTGGCGCCCACCGTGGGGCACGAGACGAACACCTTTAGTACTCGCTCTTCTCTGAAGATGGTTTCCACCCGCAGCAAAGCTGGAGCGAACAAGTAAGCGGATGCTGGTCCCTCTGGACCTCCTGGCATCACCCCTGATTTGGTCGCCATCCTAGACGGCCAAGCAAAGATGCAACAGGAACTCGCAGATCTAAAAAAACGCAGTGCTGAAGAAATGGAGGCGTTGAGACAAGAAAACTCCCACCTCAGGCGAAGGATCGAGGCTGACCCCAACCTGAAGGGAAAAGCCAAAGAAACCTCTGAAGCCGTGAAATCTTCGGCTTTCCAGCCTACAGAGGAAGAAAGTGAATACAATCCTACCCCCCACACCTTCACCACCACCCAACAGACACCCGTTACCTCTACCCATCCCCATCACCTCTCATCTGGTCAACCGGGGCTTACCGCACCCCCAACCCCCGCCGCCACCCTTCCTACCACCCAGATCCCCTACAACATACCCACCACCCTCCACACCACACATATTCCACCCTATAACCCACAGTATCTTCCCACAACCCACATTCCCCCTCACAACATCACCTCCACCTTTCCTACTATGATCAACCACCCCGTTCCACCTCACATGCTCCCCTCTCACCAGCCCAGACGTCGTCACCCATTCACGGACTTTATCGCCAACACCCCTCTCCCAGCCCAATGGGAACCTTTCACCCTGGATCTCTATACTGGCGAAACCGACCCTGACGAGCACCTTAAAGTCTACATCACCCATGTCGCCTTGTACACATCCCAAGACACAGTCTTTTGCAAAGCTTTCCCCACCACCCTCAAAGGCCCTGTCCTAGACTGGTTCACAACTCTTCCACCCTACTCAATCGACAGTTTCGACATCCTCTCCCACATGTTTTCCACCCACTTTGTCGGAAGCCGTCCCCATCAAACCACCACCATATCCCTACTGGGCATCAGACAAGAACCTAACGAACCACTCAGAGCGTTCATCGATCGCTTTAGTAAAGCCGCCCTTCGTACACCGCACCTCAACAAGGAGATGATTCTCTAGTGCATGACTCTTACCCTACAACCCGGCCCCTTCGCCAACAACGTCTATCTCCACCCACCTGCCTCCATGCACGAACTCAAGTTGCGTGTAGCCGACTACGTCCGCATGGAGAAAATGCAAACACTTCACACCAAATTCTGCAACGACTACGTAGCCACCACCGCCAACCCCACCACACAGCCTAACCCACGCCCTGATACCCACCCACGCGAACCCCGCCAACCTCGCTTCACCAGATACGCCCCTCTTACAGTAGCCCGTTCCCGCATTCTGGACGAAGCCCTCCAAGCCGATCTAATCCCTCCACCACGCAAGACAACCACACCTCCCAACGCCGACATGACCAAATATTTCCGTTACCACCGCAACCATGGCCACACAACAGAAGAATGCAAAGCACTCCAGGATAAAATAGAAGAGCTGGTCCGTGCTAGCCACTTTTGCTCCTTCATCCGTAGAGACGACCATTCCTCCTCCTCTCGATCCCAGCACCCCTGCGACCTGACCACAGACGTCCACCAAATGACTCTCATCACAACACCTACCCCACCCAACCCAACAATCAACAACCAGAGCCTGCCCGCACCGACATCACCCCTGCCGACCCCCCCTTACGAGGCACCATTAACACCATCTCTGGTGGCTTCGCAAATGTAGGCTCCACCTCTTCTGCCAGAAAAAGACATCTCCGCCATATACAATCCATCAACCACATCACCCACTCCCACCACAGACGCCGTATGCCTCCTATAGTATTCACAGATGATGACTTCCACGACCTCGACCACCAACAAGATGACCCCATGGTCATCACTGTCGAAATCGAGAAATATGCTGTTAAGAAAGTCCTTGTTGATCAAGGCAGCTCTGTTGATAACCTCTACTGGGCCACTTACCAAAAACTCCAACTTCCTGAAACTGCCATGGTCCCATATGACGAGCCAATATATGGCTTTTCCAGCGAACAAGTATCCACCCGGGGCTACATAGACCTCCACACCGTCTTCCGGGAGGGAACCCAAACCAAAACCATCCCCATCCGCTTTCTTATTGTCGATGCGCCAACATCTTACAACATCCTCCTGGGTCGTCCTTCCCTCAATACCCTTGGTGCAGTCGTCTCCACCCTTCACTTGGCCATGAAATTCCCTGCCCAATCCGGCGACATCCTGACCATACACTGCGACCAACGCTTAGCACGCGAATGCTACATGGCAAGCTTGCGACCACAACTCCCAATCCAACAAACCAACCACATCGAACGACCCCCTGGTTCCAGCATAGCCCTATCCAGCGAAGACCTTGACCCCAGAATAGGCCAACTACTTCTATAAGGTCATGCCCTTTGGCCTCAAAAACGCCGGGGCAACTTACCAACGGCTAATGGACAAGGTGTTCAGTCACCTAACGAGGCACTGTGTCAAAGTATACGTCGACGACATGGTTGTCAAGTCCCCAAGTCATCACCAACACGCTGAAGACCTGTCAGTAGTGTTATCCGCGCTGCGCTAATATAACCTCCGCCTCAATCCCGACAAATGCGTATTCGGCGTTGACCGAGGCAAATTCCTTGGTTTCATGTTAACCCAACGCGACATAGAGACTAACCCTGAAAAATGCAAGGCTATCATCGAAATGCGCAGCCCCACTACTGTCAAGAAGGTCCAATGTCTCATTGGCCATCTCACGGCCATCTCTCGCTTCTTACCCAAACTCGCCGAACAAACCCAACCCATAATCCAACTCCTAAAGAAATCCACCCGGTTCACGTGGACTGATGATTGTGAACAAATCTTCCAAAAACTCAAAACAACCTTAACCTCACCACCTATCCTCCACAAACCGGACACCAGCCAACCCTTGTTGGTATACATCACGACCACCGACTTCACCGTCAGTGCCGCGCTTGTTCAAGAAATAGAAGGCACACAACATCTTGTGTATTTTATAAGCAGAACATTGCAAGACTCCGAAACCAGATACCAAATGGTAGAAAAACTGGCCCTATCTTTGGTCCATGCGGCACGCCGTCTCCGCCCATATTTCCAGAACCACACCATAACCGTTAAGAGCGACTACCCAATCCAAAAAATATTACAAAAACCAGATCTAGCCGGACGTATGTCGTCATGGGCCGTGGAACTATCAGAATTCAACATCCGCTACGAACCCCACAGCCCCATCAAAGCCTAAAGTCTTTTGGACTTCGTTAACGACCTACAACAAACTCCCATAGAGGATCAGTGGACACTTCATGTAGATGGTTCCTCAAATCCAAGGGGTGCCGACGCCGGCATCGTCTTAGAAGGGCCCAACGACATCCTCATCGAGAAATCCCTTCATTTTGCTTTCAAAACATCCAATAACCAAGCCGAATACGAAGCCATCCTCGTTGGCCTTTCCCTAGCTCGCGAAGTATGCGTCAAAAAGTTAACGTGCAAAACTGACTCCAAACTCACTGTAGGCCATCTAAACGACGAGTTTCAGATCAAAGACCCCATCCTTCTATAATATTACCATCTGGTCCGTGCAGTCATTCAATCCGCCTTCGAACAAGTCCGCGTCGAACACATCCCAAGAACCGACAACGTCAGGGCCGACATACTTTCCAAATTAGCCAACACCAAGCTCAAAAGCCGCCACCGATCCTTACTACAGAAAACACTGTCCACACCTTCCATCACACACACCTGCCAAAACTTAACCCACACCCCAGCAAACAACGTCACCCCCTCCCAAAGCCAAAACTGGACCACCCCCTACATCCAATACCTCAAAACCGGCAACCCCCCCTCGACGCAGACAAAACTTGGCTGGCTAAGGCCGCCAGGTACACCATGATAGGCGATGACCTCTACAAACGCGAATACGGCCAACCCCTACTTAAGTGTGTCACGGTAGAGCAAGCCCAATATATCATCAAAGAGCTACACGAAGGAATTTGCGGTTATCATTCCGGTGCACGCACCATGGCTACAAGAGTTCTCAGAGCTGGATACTTCTGGCCCACTATAGAAGCAGACTGCCAAGATCATGTCAGGAAATGCAAGCCATGTCAGAAACATGGCAACCTTATACATCAGAAACAGGAACAACTACATCACATACTATCCCCATGGCCATTCGCTAAATGGGGAATGGACATCCTCGGCCCTTTCTCACCCGGCAAGGGGCAGGTAAAATTCCTAATTGTAGCCGTCGACTATTTTACCAAATGGATCAAAGCCAAGCCGCTAACCACCATCATGGCCCAGCAAGTCCAGCAATTCGTGTGGAAGGACATTATATGCAGATATGGTGTACCACACACCATCATCACAAATAATGGCCGACAATTTATTGACAAGGAGTTAGCCAAATTCTACACCGGCCTAGGCATCAAGCACATCACAAGCTCTATAGAACATCCACAAACCAATGGGCAAGCAGAGGCAGCAAATAAAGTCATCCTCGTAGAGCTGCGCAAAAGGTTGGATACCGCCAAAGGCTGATGGCCTGAAGAGTTAATAGAAGTACTATGGGCTTACAGATGCGCTCCCAATCATCAACAAACGAATCCCCATTCAACTTAGTCTACGGCGCAGACGCCATGATACCAGTAGAAATTGGCGAACCATCCCTGCGCCGAGAACTATACGACCCAACCCACAACCACCAAAACATGGCCTTACACCTCAACCTCCTACCCGAACTCAGAGAAAAAGCCCAGATACGCAATCTAGCTGCAAGCAACGAGCTGTTAGGAAATATAATGCAAATCTGCACCCACGATCATTTGTCGTCGAGGACCTAGTATGCAGAATGGCCAGCAGTGCTAGAAAGAATGATGGCAAGTTCTCCGCCAATTGGGACGGCCCATACCGCATATGAGAAGATGCAGGAGGAGGAGCTTATCGCCTAGAACAATTGTCTGGAGAAGAGATTCCCAACACATGGAATGTATCCCACCTCAAGCTCTACTTCAGCTGAATGTGTAATGTATCCTCACTTGGTCTTTTTTCCCTAAGGAGGGTTTTGGCCAAGGAGGTTTTAACGAGGCACCCCGATTCGATAAATAAAAACAAGGGTTCCCTACTTTACGACTCTATGTGTTTTTATTTATGCTTTAAAATTATTTAAGTTTCCCACCCTTACCACAAGTAAACGGCTTGGGTCGAACACTTGTTATTAACGCTTTAAAATTTTTTAAGTTCCCCACCCTTACCCCAAGTAAGCGGCCTGGGTCGAACACCCTTAACTCGTGGTTAATTCGTTTAAGTTCCCCACCCTTACCCCAAGTAAGCGGCTTGGGTCGAACACCCTTAACTCGTGGTTAATTCGTTTAAGTTCCCCACCCTTACCCCAAGTAAGCGGCAAGCGGCCTGGGTCGAACACCCTTAACTCGTGGTTAATTCTTTTAAGTTCCCCACCCTTACCCCAGGTAAGCGGCCTGGGTCGAACAACCTTAACTCGTGGTTAATTCGTTTAAGTTCCCCACCCTTACCCCAAGTAAGCGGCCTGGGTCGAACATCCTTAACTCGTGGTTAATTCGTTTAAGTTCCCCACCCTTACCCCCGGTAAGCGGCCTGGGTCGAACAACCTTAACTCGTGGTTAATTCGTTTAAGTTCCCCACCCTTACCCCAAGTAAGCGGCCTGGGTCGAACATCCTTAACTCGTGGTTAATTCGTTTAAGTTCCCCACCCTTACCCCAAGTAAGCGGCCTGGGTCGAACACCCTTAACATACAATTCATCGCATCACATATACACACATATCATCGAAACTCAGCATACACATAACATACAGAACATTAATCGCATTAAACATAAACGCAAGTGTACCAAGGAAACATAATGTACCGGCTATTACAGACATAGGCTCAAATATTTTCAAATCAGTTAAAACTAATATCCTATTCCGCTGCATCAGGTGCCACCTCCTCGGCATCACCCGCTTTCTTCTCGTCCTCTACCGCTTTCTCCTACGCCTCTTCATTCCCACTCTCATCCTCCTGGACCAAATTCCCATGAATAACATCCTTATTTACATCAAACCTCGAGTCCGTCACGTCCACATCTTGATGGAAAAAAGCCGCCTGCCGCAATCCCTTCTCAAAACCATTGATGTGCTCCTGTATGATGATGTTCTTCAGATCATCAAGCTCACCGACAGCTCCATCATACTTGTCCTTCAAATCATCGTAGTCATCCTCCAACTCCCCTATACGTTTGTTCAGCTTTTCCTCAGAGTCCAAGCAACGCACCCTCCATGTTGCCAACCTTTTCCTCTCCGCTTCCCAACCTTCTTTTGCCTTTTCCAATGCAACCTTCTCCTCCTCTAGTTTATCCACCTTACCCTGCAACTCCTTCACCTTTTCCCGGCCACCCTCCTTCACTTCCCTTCTATAAAGCGACCATACACGCCGGCTCAAAACTAAAGCCTTGCTCCCAAACTCGACCATTGTTCTCACAATGTGCTCCGCGTCCATGTTGTCAATAGAATTTACAACGGTATTCGGGAGGGTGATTGAAATATCCTTCCTCACGGATATCTCCGGCAACTCGATCAACCCAGCTTCCGGCCCCTTCTCCCCACTAGCTGGCCCCGCCCCGCTAGCCGTTCCAAGCAAAGCCGCCCTTATCTTCTTCACATCTTTTCCCTTCCCTGGTCGAGGCGGAAGCTCAGCCTTCTTTTTCGTCCCGCCGTGCACGTGCACCTCCACCACCGATTCTTGTAAGTTGGGAACATCAGCTTTCCCAGCCGCCTTGGCCTTAGCAGCCATTTCCTTCCTCAACGTTTGAAAGAGCGCCAGATTCTTCTTTCCAGACTGCGCCATATGCCCTACAATGATACATCACAACTCGGATCAAAACAACTTAGTATTATTAACACAACTTAAGTAATAAACAGATACCTTCGATATCTATTATAGGGTGCACCGAATTATAAACCCTAACTAGGCCCTTAGTGGGCAACTTATCGACAAACTTCAACAAGGTCTCCACAACCTCCCTATCACCAACCGATAATTCATCCATCCCCATGTCCTTATACCGAGAAGGATTGTTTGTCCAACTCAAAGGGAACTTGGGC
>Ga0214543_1008295_pt1 | contig 17129 bp, 14 predicted proteins | sample CNSS2metaG_FD_160094 | JGI IMG/M metagenome (GOLD analysis project Ga0214543, IMG submission 160094) | Root nodule microbial communities from cowpea collected in UCLA plant growth center, Los Angeles, California, USA - CNSS2 | ecosystem: Host-associated > Plants > Roots > Nodule | place: USA... | reverse complement strand
CATAAATGTAACATCCCAATTTCAGCAACTTAAAAAAAATAAACTAGGATGTTTCATCATAATATTCAAAACAAATATCCATTGTATAAAATATATTATTACAGTCTTACAAAAGATAAGACTATAAAATATATCATTTATACAAACTCATTTGCTTACTAAAACTCTATACACACGTTAACCACTTACTAAAACTCCCAGAAACCTTCCACTAACCTAACAGATGGTTTCTCATGCTCCAAAGGTGCCTCTAAACCTGCAACTTCATCTGCTCCCACCGAATAGGTGATCATCGCAAAAGAAAGACAAACAACAAAAGACACATAGTGCAAGGGTAAGCTAGTTTATAAAAGAAATAATCATATAACAGATAAACTTGTTACATTATAAAATAGGATATTTCAAGCATTCATAAAAAGAAATACCAAACATATAATTGCATACTCTCTAGACTCAATTATCCGAATTTATGCATTGACTCAAACATAGAATTTATGCACCTGTCATAAAAGTGGATTGTGGCAAAGGCCCTGACTCCACTTGGCCTAACGAAGAGTGGATTGCGGCAAAGGCCCTGGCTCCACTTGGCCGAACCAACATGAATCAATTTCTTTTGGACAGAGTAAGTTACTTATGGCATCGCCAGATTAGTGGTCCCACTCCTAATCCCGCCATAAGAACCTCCTTCAACTCTCACCACCTAGATCACAATACTCTATATGAGTTTGTAAGCCTAGTAGAGTATGAGATAGCTTATGACCAACACATATCCCTAGCCAATGTATAACAACCTACTAGTGAGGACTGCACTTCTTCCTTAGAAGCACAACCGTTATGCAACAAACAATTCAAATCAACTTTCTCATTCCTTTCCATTAAGATCCACTTTCACTCTCTTACCATCATCACATTTCCTCAGAATCCAACACTTCAAAACAAAGATGCAATCCAACTTTAACCATCTCATTCCACTGATTATCTTTCATACTTATAACCTCATCACTTTTTCGTAAAACATACCCACCAATCATACACAACTCATTCATCATATTCACATATCATATTTTATAATTTATGTAATAAGCACTTTATAACATAAAGGTTCAAGAACAACTAGTAAAACTTCATAAACACAAAGGAAAACATAAATGTCACACATGATAGAGGGGAGATGACAGTTCATGTTAAAGGTGAAGAAACAAATAGAAGGTTCCACAAGTAACTTAGGGATTTTCCCACAACCCGTGGATTTGGCTCCAAGATGCAGAATTCACACCAACGTATTCCACAGGTAACCAATGGATATTTCCACATAACCACATGGCATAACCACATAATTAATATTCTATAAATACCCGTGGACCCCAATAATTAAAGGTACACATTCATTACTCCATTAATCACCTGATTTGACTTTTTGAGAGCTTTAGCTGACTTGAGCTTCGGAGTCCCTTTTGCAGGTAACCCCTCTTGGGTCCAAGCAGACATGTACCAACCGGGAAGAGACCAACTGAGAAGATAGCGCACTACATAGGTAAGGTGACGCTCGTGCCTAACTTATCTTGTTTGTTCTCTGTAGGAACACAAAATAACCATACTCATCACAGATCAAATTCATCAACATGCAATCATTAATTTAGAAAAACACTACAAAGCAAAATAATACTAGCTTCCCTTACCTGACAAAGCGGCTCAATTGGCCCAAACAGCTTAACAAACTCAAGGAACACCAAAACACCTTTTGCTCCACAAGATGCTTTATCTATACCTAGGAACAACACAAGAACGATCATGACCTACCGTTATGATCACTGACCAACAAAGACTCATATTGATGATTAAAACGTCACATGCAACGAAAGCAAGGTCATATGTAGGCCAGAATAGAGAAGACCCACAAGAAAACGAGCAGAAGTTCAACTAACACGTTTGAAGAAACTGATCGGATATAAAGGAAAAGCTCGCCAAGAGGATCACCCTAGCGGTCTTCGATCTTCAAACAGATGAACAGAAGGTGAGAACTTCTAGAGAGAAGTCAGAGAACTCTAGAAAAATTGTTTCTAGAGAGATGGTGTGTTTTTAAAATAATGAATATCGTTTATAACAAAACTATTTATACTAAAACCTTTTAATATTAAAATAATCGAGTTTCACTATTTTTAAACCACTATCAATTCTAAAATGCCAATTTCTAGGGTTTTACAATTATAACCGCTAATAAATAATGGCTAATAAAAATTAAAATATTTGTAGTGGTATCTTTAGAAATTAAAAATATAATATTAGCTTCCATTTAATATTATATTTTGCATTAGTTATTTTTGTCAATCTATTTACTACTTTTTATAGAAAAGATTGAAAAATATTGCACAAGGATTCAATTTTACTCTACAAATAAATACTATAAGTGAGTATATATAAGCAATGCTATGCTACAAATGGTAAATGAAATTACAATAACATTGAAAAGAAAGTTGGCATTGGCATAGATATCGAAGAGAAGAAAAATTATGTTGTTTTGATGTTTATTATATGGTCTATGGTTTGGCAATAACAGGACTAAGTTACTCTCAAATTTCTGCAACACATGCAATGAGGATGAAAATCTACTGGCTTTTTGTGGAGAGTATTTGGTGAACAACAAACCTAAGATATAAACTTTAGATTTTAGAGAGATTAAATTAAATAGAAAAGTTTACAAAAACCAAAACACAAACTTATACGTTTTAAACTAATTAAACATCTCTTTAGCTTTAAATAGTATAAGAAATAAGAACTTGACACAAATCTTGGTTTACTTTTTAATTTATCAATGGTTCGAAATATCTATCGATTTTACCCGTAATATGTAATGTGTAATATGGAATATATATATATATATATATATATATATATATATATATATTTTTTTTTTTTATTTTTTTATTTTTATTTGTAGTGTATGTAACATTCCAATTTTAGCACCTTAAAACTAATAAAATACGATATTCCACCTTAGTGTTCAAAACAAATAAACAAATGTATAAAGTATATTAATACAGTCTTACAAATGATCAGACTATATAAATATATCAATTATACATATCAAACATTTCTAACCCTAAACACAAGCTAACCACTTACAACAACTTCTCATTGAGACTTTCTTCCGACCTAAAAGATGGCTCCTCAACCTCTAGAGGTGCCTCTGAAACAGCATCCACCACTGCTCCCGCCGAATAGGTGATCATTGCAAAAAGAAAACATACAACACATGACTGAAACACAGAAGAAAGGTAAGGTAATGACTTTTAAAGAATTTTCTTAAATCATATAATATTGATATATCTAACAACTACAGACAAACAAATATTCACATACATAAATGTATAAACTACGACTCAATTAATCTGGATACATGCATTGAGGTCGGATCCAGTTAGTTCTATACTTGTAGTGGCATCTCATGCTCTACAGAGCGACATATTAAGAGTGAAAACTCTGCCATATACAAGGTATGTTCGTTAACACCTATGGTCAAGGGAATTCGTTAACACCTATGGTCAAGGGAAAACACCTAGGCTAGGACCTCCTGCTCTTCTCACCACATACTCCATTTCTCTCTACTTGAGAATTTGAATGGATATTAGAGCGTCAGGATAACTGCCACCTCAATGCATACACTACCACAATCACTACTAATCCTCCTTGGGTTAACATTAACCAATCTCAACTCAGTCTCATATAAACAATCTCATACCATATACTTATCATTCATAATAATTACAAAGCTTCTATGATAACTAAAATACCACCCAATTTAACTTAAAATTACAAGTTTTAGGTTTTGACTCACTCATCTAGCTAGTCACACTCGCCCAACCACTGGTCCAGGTCTGGAAGTTTCTGACTTGGAAATTCGCCCAACGAGTAGCACTAGCGCAACCACTGACCCATGCTAGCCCAACTAGTAGCACTCGCCCATCGAGTATGTGAATCTACATAATTCTGTAGATTTGTGTTCTGCATAATTCTGCAGATCAACTTATTCGCCCAGTGAGTAGGCTCGCCCAACGAGTAAGCAAATCTGCATAATTCTACAGGAACTTATTTAGGCAAAATTATACCTATTCAACCAATCCATACAACTCCAAAACCTCCACCAAAGACCATTCAAGTATTAAACATTAATTCTATCAAAATATTCACACCAATTGCATCCAATTGCACCCATAGCATACAATTATTCTCATACAACAGATAAAACCTAAGTATTTATCGTTTTCAAACATCACAACCAAATTCACATATCAAACACATAAGTTAATTACAAAATAATCATATAATAACATTCCTAACAGGTTTGTGAGACATAATAGACATTAGCTTCCCTTACCTGGTATCCTGCTTAAAGAACTCTATAAATGTCAAACGTCCTTAACTTCACAGAATGCTCTATCTACATATAGAAACATCACAAGAACGATCAGTACATACCATTATGATCACTGATCAACAAAGACTCATACTGATAAATAAAATGACACATGCAAGCAGAAGAGGGCTTATATGCAACAGAAAATAGAAAAAAACCAAATAGATAGCGAGAACTTAACTTACGTGAACGGAGAATCTGATTGGTCCATATTGAAAAGCTCATTGAGAGGATCAATCCTACGATCTCGATTCTTCAATCAGATGACCAGAAAGACAAAACTTTTAGACAGAAGTCAGAGAGCTCTAGAAAAGTGGTTTTTAGAGAGATGATGTGGTTTAAAATAATGAAACTCATTTATAACAATTCTATTTATACTAAAACCTTTTAATATTAAAATAATTGAGTCTCACTATTTTTAAACCATCATCACTTTTAAAATACCATTTTCTAGGATTTTACATTCTCCCTAACAAGAAAAATTTTTGTCCTAAAAAATTCATTCATCAGGTAGAAGAAAAATATGCTCTCTTCATTTTCTCTTATAACAACTACCGAAACTTAGTTGAAGTAACGACTACGACACCTGAACTCATTGAAAAATCTATCTTTGTGCTAAACGATATAGTGTTCAATAGTGCAGATTGATCTACCTTGCTCTCAAAACAACTTCTCAACTCCAAACCTCAAACCTGAAAGATCTTTTATGTCTTGAACAACCAAATAGGATATGATATACTAACTAACCTTCCATAAGCTTCCCCCTACATCTTGTAGGTTTTTACCAAAATATAAAGATAGTCTTAGATCTTCAACTTAAACATGTTAGTTATCACTTCACCTCACCTTATTCCTTTCTTGAAACATTACTCCACTAACTTGATCACACACAACTTATGACCTACTGCCATACATTAATACCCTTAGCCATTCTTATTCACAAATACCCTTAACATAAGGCTTCCTTTACCGATTTTGACTAAGGATAACAAAGTTCACAACCAATTTATTCCACTTCCAAACAAAACTTTTAACTGTTGCAACCACCAGATTCTCTTGGCACTCCATCTTCATCTCTAAACCACTAACTTGTAACCATCCCTCCAAAGAAACCTTAGAACCACATATTTTATTGACTTAAAATCTATAGTTTGATTGGTAGCAAATCTATGATACATCTCAAACTAGGATTGTGCACTTGGCTTTTTCCTAACCATTTTGAGAAACTTAATAGTTTTAGTCAAATAACTATACTAATGAAACCTCTTCATCCCTCCACTTCTCAACTCAGATTCATATACTTCACTAACTCTTACTCTTACTTCATCAAACCAAAGTCTTGAACCCATTTTCCTAGTTAAGCATCCTCTCTTACTTTCTCGCTTCTAGGTTGACATCCCATCGTGAAACCATAGCTCTATTCATCTTCTACTTTTCTTGTCCGACTTCCTTTGTGCAACTTCACACTTCTGACTTTGGGTGATCACTGAACGCCTTTAACTAGTCCACATACTAATGACACCTTTGCTATTTTTAGAGAACTTGTTATCGCATCAACCACCAGGTCATGAGTAAAAATACTTCTCCTTACGTACTCCCACCATTGATAAACATGTCCCATCATCATTCCGCTGCGCCACTCTAATCAACAAACATTCTCACATCTGGGTGTTTAGTCACAAAAGACTTCAAAGACTTACTTGTGCCAAAAATGATCACCATTGAAGCGTCAATTCTATTCTTCTTCAACATCCTGACGAAACTCTTTATATATGAGAAACTTTCCATAAAACCTTGATAGCAACAACAACCTACTTAAAAAATAAACTTAGAGTTAGTCTTAGAACTTCCTTTCCTTCCACATGTTTCCACTCAACTTTAACCACTTATCCTATATTCACTTCCTTTAAACACACTACTGTTTGCAAGTAAGAATATACTACCACTTCTCTTTCCAAATTGTTATACTGTATTCCTCATAATGACACATTACAACTAAACCACTGCTTTCTCTAATAGCTCTTTCACATGTTGTCTCTACTCCACACTTCCTGCAAAAACCATCCAATAAGAAACTATTGACATTGGTCATGCTTTAGACACAATGCAACAGTGAACCTCACCCCTTACAAGTGATAATCCTAGTATCTACTTTGGAGCATAAAAAAAAACTTCTCCACAACTGAAAACCTTTACATCTGTTATTCACTGGCCTCTGCTAGATAAATGCTCATACATGTATCACTTTGTCTTCGCTTTTCAACTTGTTCTATGCTTGATACACAACCATCTACTCACCATCTTCCAATAAGGAACATTGATTCCTATGATACCACAACCCATAAGAATGAGCTTGGAAACGACCAAGTCACCCTAGAGCTTATGCTTCAAACCTTGCAAGGGAAACAATTCACGCTAACTTTTAGTTTGAATCCTTTGATCACCACGAGACATACCACACACCCAGGAAAACTTCACTTGTTTGTAGCTGTAACAAAACCACCAATTCAACTCTAACTCCCCTCTTATAATTAACCATGACTCATTTACCATATCAGCGACACCAAATGATATCCCAACCTAAGTGAAACCAAAACCTTTAGTCCAGCCACCACCTTTATACCTTGTATCCTTGAATCTGATCATTTGCGCTAACTGTTCCAACACCAACTACAGTGAACACCATCTCGACCACTTCTGACTTTTCTTCTCCTTTACTGTGCTTTTTCTTTACTAGTTTCTGCCATTCTCACGAGATTAAACTCAATGATGCGCTTCATCTTTCAATACTTGAATTCCTATTCCTCATCCCAAGGTCAATTCTTCTTCTCATGTGAACTACTTTCTATGCAACATCCCTACTATACTTGACTTTGATGTTGCTACCAACTGAAAATATCTAATCATCTCTTTCTGATTTTTCAACCTAGCATAAAACTTTTGTGTCACCTCAATATTATCCAAATTTGTTTTCTCCATCTACTTAGGAAACATCAGCCTACCTGATTGATCCTCAAACTCTACTCCATCTTAACCTTCCACGAGATATTTGTCGCCTTTACACAAATTCGGTGTCTCTGCTTTTCTTAGCTCTTTCGGTTCTACACAACCTCACTATCCTGTAACCTAGGATCTGCCATCTGCTTCTCTTTTACCAATCCAAGAAAATCACTAGATATGGTCATATGACTATATCAAATGACATTTCTCCTCAAACCTCTTGTATTTACATACCTTTGAACCTGAACACTACCCGAAGATAAAATCAAGTTAATTTTCTCAAACGTTGTTGCACTAGCACGCGCTGATATCTTCCCCTATTCTAACCTCTAGACTCAATTCCTTTTGTAAAGCTTTTGGTATCTGATCATAAGAACTTGTCTTAAACCTCTTTAATTCCACACATTGTTGCTCAACTCCAACATCTTTTCTTAGTCTACTAACTAAAAACATAGCTTTCCTCGCTCATCGATAAGCATCATACAACAACTTCATATCTTTGAGTTCAAGAAGTTGTTTTAGAGATCCCTTTCAACCTTCATAAAGGTGAGTAGGTCAAGTTGACCTTGAATTTGCATCCCTTTATCACTATAGACATTAAACACAAACCAACGAGGTGCAACCAAGACCAACCATAACACAGAAAACAAAACTCTAACATTTACTGATAGCCAAAACCTTTGGTCTATCACTCTTATATCCCCAAACCATTACAATTAAGAATGGAAAACTACCTCTGATCTAGTCATGAGTGTGCACCCTCACTACTTTATCAAGATTTTTCTGTTCTTAATACTTCTAGTTTCATAAACGAATTCCACTAAACCCGACCTAGAAGACATGACGAACTCACAACCCTCAGGTCATCGTAAGGACGAACTGCTCTGATATCAAAATGTAACAACCCAATTTTAGCAGCTTAAAACTAATAAAATACGATATTCCACCTTAGTGTTCAAAACAAATAAACAAATGTATAAAGTATATTAATACAGTCTTACAAATGATTAGACTATATAAATATATCAATTATACATACCAAACATTTCTAACCCTAAACACAAGCTAACCACTTACAACAACTTCTCATTGAGACTTCCTTCTGACCTAAAAGATGGTTCCTCAACCTATAGAGGTGCCTCTGAAAAAATACCATATACTCATCATTCATAATAATTACAAAGCTTCTATGATAACTAAAATACCACCCAATTTAACTTAAAATTACAAGTTTCAGGTTTTGACTCACTCGCCCAGCTAGTCACACTCGCCCAGCCACTTGCTCACGCTCGCCCAGCTAATACCACTCGCCCAGCCACTGGGCCAGGTCTGGAAGTTTCTGACTTGGAAATTCGCCCAGCGAATAGCACTACCCTAGCCACTGACCCATGCTAGCCTAGCTAGTAGCACTCGCCCAACAAGTATGCGAATTTGCATAATTCTACAGATCAGTGTTTTGCATAATTCGGTAGATCAACTTATTTGTCCAGCGAGTAAGCTCACCCAGCGAGTAAGCAAATCTGCATAATTCTACAGGAACTTATTTAAACAAAATTATACCTATTAAACCAATCCATACAACTCCAAAACCTCCACCAATGACCATTCGAGTATCAAACATTAATTCTATCAAAATATTCACACCAATTGCATCCAATTGCACCCACAACATACGATTATTCCCAAACAACAGATAAAACCTAAGTATTTATCGTTTTCAAACATCACAACCCAATTTACATATCAAACACATATGTTAGTTATAGAATAATCATATAATAACATTCCTCAAAGGTTTATGAGACATAATAGACATTAGCTTCCTTTACCTGGTATCCTGCTCAAACAACTCTATAAATGTCAAACGTCCCTAACATCACAGAATGCTCTATCTACATATAGAAACATCACAAGAATGATCAAGACATACCATTATGATCATTGATCAACAAAGACTCATATTGATAAATAAAATGACGCATGCAAGCGGAAGAGGACTTACATGCAATAGAAAATAGAAAAAACCAAAAAGATAGTGAAAACTTAACTTACGGGAACAAAGAATCTGATCAGTCCAAATAGAAGAGCTCACTGAGAGGATCAATCCTACGATCTTGATTCTTCAATCAGACGACCAGAAAGACATAACTTTTATAGAGAAGTTAGAGAGCTCTAGAAAAGTGGTTTCTAGACACATGATGTGTTTTAAAATAATTAAACTCATTTATAACAATTCTATTTATACTAAAACCTTTTAATATTAAAATAATTGAGTCTCACTATTTTTAAACCACAAACTATTTTTTATATTTTTTTATAAATTTAATTAAATTTATTTTAATAATTTTTATTTTTTATAATAAGAAAATAAAAATAGGCAACACATATGTGCTTCACAAATATATTATTTAATGTCTACTTAAGTTTTGAAATAATTTTAAATTGTTTTCATTATCTCAAATTTCTTTAACACAACAAAAAATTATACTTTTTAAAGGCCAAAATTATAAATTTAACCGATTAAAAATAGTTATAAATTAATTTTTTGGAAATTAAAATAACTATTTGCATATGTTAAAAACAAATAAAAATAAATAAATGTCGGTATATTTATTAGAGAAGAAAAAAAATACTAGAAGTTAGTATAACAACCCAAAAATAGAGTTCACCCAATAATTTAGAACGTCAAGCAAACCTAACCAAAATATAATTTGTTTATACAACTTGGGACCATAATATGAAGACATTACTGCACAATACACATTCTTCAAATAGACTAAACATTAGAGATTTCCAAAAGAACTATCCATTATGATATATTCTCGCTCTCACTTGCAGGCTCTTATGCTCAGACCATTATAGTGATCATTTCAAAAGAGAACACAAACAAACACACCAACAAGAGAAAAACGGTAAGGTAATTATAATTTCAAACATACATGTATTATAACATCTATAATCTTAAAGCCATTACCACTTAAAACCAACACAATAATTTCTCTATAGAAAAACTAATATTTTAGAATCAATATCTGAATTTATGGATTGGCTTGGATACTAGAAGCCTCACACCTATCATGAAATAGTGAATCAAAATACTAAGATCGACCATACCAAATTACACAATCTCAACCCTTGCATGACTAAGGGAAGTTAACTTATAACTTCACTAGAAAAAGGTTCCAACCCCAGATCTCGCCATAAGAACCTCCTTCAACTCTCACCACAAAGACTACAATGCTTTATATGATTTTATAAGTCTAGTAGATTATATAATGACTTTTGACTAACATGTATCCCTAGTCAATGCATAACATTAACTAATAAAGGATTTACACTTCTTCCTTAGAAACATAAGCCTCACACAACAATACAATTAAAATTTACACCTTTCCATTCCATTGATTCACTTTCATAGTCATAACCCCATAAATTTTATATAGAGCATAATTCCCCAGCAAGTTCCTCACAATCCAAACCAAAATTCACTCATATAAGCAAACAATTTGGCTCAACGAGCTCGCTTAGGGAGTTCCTGTAAGACCCGAGAGATTTAAATAATTATTTAATAAATGCAGGTAGTAAAAGCCATTAAGGCATGAAATACGAAATGTTATGTCGTGGAAAAGTACTAGCTCAAGTGGTTGAGAGTACTTTGATTGTGTGAGAGGGTTTGGGTTCAAGTCCTATGTATGCCAATTGTGTGTTATTTAATTAGTATTATTTTAATATATGTAGATCATGTTGTGAGATATTATAATAAATGAATCATGTTAGTTAGCATAAAATATGAATTTGGTTGAATGGTTGAGCATTGAAGGGTTAAAGGAAACCCTAGCGGCATCAATAAACATTGTTGGATAGGCAGAGAAGTCGTTTTGGGACTTTAAACCACCATTAAAACACTATTAAAAAGCAAATTGGGGGAGAAAAGAAAGGTTTCTGCAATGGTCATTGTTGGATAGGCCGAATTAAGAGAAGCCAAGGAAGGTTATTGGGGAAGCAAGGGAGAACCAAGGGATACTCAAAGCTTTAAGCAAAGGAAACCAGGTTAAGGGAGTTCTACCATGTGGTTTAATATGAATTATATGATTTCGTAATATGCTTGATGATCTTGATGCAATGTCTGTTATTTTCGCCTTAGTTTTCTTTGTATTTCGAGAAATAACCATAAACTGCTTGGCGGCGTCGAATGAACCGCCAGGCGACACATGTCACAGAACCCATTTATGGGTTTTTCTCTATGAACCACCTAGCGGCGTGGTGTGTACCGCCAAGCGATGCAAACTGGTTTGTCCAGTTGTTCTCGTCTTGTTTGTGTTATGAGAAATTCTACTGCCTGAATTAGGTCCTTGTATATAGATATCAAATTGGTTATGTGCTCATGTGTTTATGGGACTGAGATTGGATGTATGCGTGATGAGTTATGAATTAGTGAATGAAATTAGGGATTTAGGTTTCATGTTTGGGGTTGGCAATAGTTAAGCTTGATTTATGAATATCATTAATGCACTATTTGAGGAAAGTGATATTAATTTGAATAAAACATGACCTCTGTCACATGCGTGTAAGCGAAATTGTGTTAGTGTGAAAATGGGTACTGGAGTTGGGGTGATTGGGAACCAGAGCTGAATTGAAATAAATCTGGGTAATAAAACCATGTTGCCAAGCACCGCCTGGCGGCGTCTGGGTTGTCGCCAGGCGACACCACAATTCTGCTACTCATTTTGAGTTATGTTAGGATTTTGTGTTTTGGGTGTCATGCTGGATAAATTAGTATGTATGTAATTGGAACCTGTAATTAGGACATTGTGATGTGACTAAATGACTACGGGTGGGTAGCTTTGGTAAAAGGATGAATGTGAAGTAGAATGTACCATCATAGTTAAGGAGAGATATGCTATTAAATTGGGAAATATGCTAAGTGGAGTGGGTAAAAGTGAAAATTAGTTTTTATAAATATGCATGTATGATTGGGATTAGTGTGTGGAGGCGGCAAGAATGTATGATTCATTGTTTGTGTTGCTTTCTAGCATATGTGCAATTCTAACAACATTTGTGGTATGATTGAATGAGTGCATTGAGAATCAGTCGTGCAAAAATGATTTGGATGATTATTAGTGTGTTATGATTTACATGCTGAGTACTTGGGTATTTTAGAATATGTTCAATGTGCCAAAAACCAGTAGTATTACGCTACTGGAATGGCACTTGGCGGTGCGGGGCGAGCCGCCAGGCGATAGAGTCATAAAACAGTGGCAGTGGCCACTGACTACGGGAGGCGCCTGGCGGCAAGGTTGGGGCCGCCTGGTGATGACGGAGCAACGAAGCTTCTATTTGGCGCTTGGCGCTTGGCGGTGGGAGCTGCCCGCTAGGCGGACTGGAACCAATTTCGCCTGGCGGCGTTTAAGCTGCGCTAGGTGAATTAACTGCTTTGAAATTTGGTTGTTGTTATGATTAGTGGACGTGAAGGACTAAGTTCACATACCTTCATGTTTGGGTTTGATGGACTAAGTCCAATAGGGGTCTGGGATGTGCTTGGTGGTGGGACACATGATGGGCATGGAACTGTTTAGTTCCCATCGGTTGCTAATGGGCGAGGAGTCCTTAGTATAGTGATTACATGCGTCGGACGCACGATGGGAAAGGAACTGTTACGTGTTCGTTAGTTGCTATTGGGCGAGGAGTCCATAGTATGGTGATTGTGTGCGTGCCTAGGTCTGAGCGAGGAAGGCTTGGATGTTTTACTACAGGCGAGGAGTTTGTGGGGCAAGACTATGAGCGGGATAGGCTCGTAGAGTTGGACCACGAAAGGGATTGTTTCGTGGGAGCATAGTAAAGTCCCAAGACCTAGATTCATGGATATGACTCATGAAGGACTATGAGATCAGGGATGGGTAATTTTAAAGAATAAAATGATTATGTAAGATTTATTTTCTTTGGGATGGGTGTCATATTTATTTTATATATATGTGCATAGCTCACCCTATCTGTTTGTGTGTGGCGATGATCGGATAACTTGTTATCCGGGAGCAGATGATTTAATAGGTGAGCCAGGAGATGCTTGAGTTTAGAGAGCGGGATTACATGGGGACTTTGAAGACTTTTAATATTTTGATATTTTCATGTTTTCAAACAGTTGTTATTTTAGTTATTTTATGGTTTGTAATAAATGTTAACCGCAAATATTTGTAAAGTATACGATTCCATGATTTTAATTTTCCCGTGGTTTTGGGAAAGTACGGTTATAAATGAGGTTTGACAGTTAATATTTTTTTTAATTTATATTATTTATTCTACTATATTTATTTAAAAGTATATTCCTTAGGGATGTTACAATTCCTTGGGGAGGACACTTGCTTAGTGAGTAAATGTAATATCCTAGCCGAAAATTACTTATTAAAAAAAAATTAAGATAATATGTGAATAACCTCATTTATTAATACATGATTTTCCCAAAAACGCGGGGAAATGTAAAATCCAATGTCAATGCGCCAATAATAACTAAAAACCACAACGTTCAATTAATACAAATATAATCTTTTCTCAAAACCATTACAAAATAGTTCATGGATAAAACTAATAAATCTCCCATCATTGATCCCCACTCCGACGCTATGTGTCCACATGCTCACCTGCATCACCTTTTGCTCCCATGTAACGAATTACATGATCATCGCCAAACACACAAAGATATGGTGAGCTCAAATAAAATGAACAAATGCAATATAACATAAACAAAGCATCTTAAAATTATAATTCCTGTTAGGATTTCCTATTCTGCAGTTTCTCGACTTTCAATCCTTATGATATCCGTCCCTTGATTCTACACCCTTTAGTGAGTTCACTGATCGATCCTTGCCGCACGAGTGTCTACTCGCCCCTCTGACTACAGGCCACCACCTAATAGTCCACACGCGGGAATAAATTTGCCACGACCTCACATCACGACACCAATTGAAGTTCCCTGTAACATCCCTACTGGAAATTACTTATTTGAAATAAAGAAATAAGAAAAGAACATCAAACGTCAGATCTTTTATTATTCCTAAACGGGAGAAATTCAAAATATATTTAAACACGCCAAAATCATTTAATAATAGTAAATAAGATTATTACAATTTTTCCAAAACCCAATAAAATAACAGTAACATAATAATTTCCTAGCTCCAACCCAAGCTAGCCCCTCTCTCCGTCTCAAGTGTTAGCAGCATCACCTACATCATCAACTACTCTCGTGTAAAGAATTACACGATCATCGCCAAGCACAAACAAAAAAGAGTGAGCTCAGTAATAAAAGAAAACACATCAATTAACAATATAATTACATCCAATTATATTATTAAAATTAGACCTTGGCCAAGTCCTTAATGCCCCCAAGGCTTTTCAGCCTTCAATTCAAATAACCAAGTTAGCTATGAACTCAGGATTTATGATGCTCACACAAACCTGCCCGCTCGTAGTTTTGCCTCTACGAACCTCCCCGCTCGTAGTCCTACTCTACAGACCTATCCGCCCGTAGTCCAACACAGGTGATCCATAAACTACGTACCTCCTCGCATGCAGCATCTCTCAAATGTGAGCACAGAATATACGAACCTACCTCGCTCGTATCCTCACATGAGAGTAACTGAGTATGAACCTCCTAATTCATACCATCACATGTTAACCACCATCCATGAACCTACCCGCTCATGGCATAGCATTCTTGATCCACGTCCGCATCAATGCGAACAATCAATGCACACAAAATGCATTATAATCGCTTGGGCTAGAAGCCTTAGCTTAAGCGACCAGGCCTGTCTCACTTAAGAAAAGCTTTCTTGCCTGAGCGAGCGTGCTCCAGTGGCTCACTGCGAAGTCTCGCTTAGGCGAGCTCTTCTCGCTTGGGCGAGATCGCCCTTCGCCTAAAACCAAAACTCTTGCCTAGGCGACGAGTTAAACAAAAACACAAGGTTAAGCACGAGTTCTCGCTTAAGCGAGAACCTCTCGCCTGAGCGAGATGCTCAAACCAAAACCTCACAACCCTCGATTTCTCGCTTAGGCGAGATGCACTCACCTGAGCGAGATAACTTGTTGCCCAAAACTTGGGCACTCCACTTGAGCGAGTGGCTCGATTAGAATCAGAGTCAAGACTTTGCTACTTTCGCCTAGGTGAGCCTGGCTCGCTTGGGCGAGATTAGCAGATGTTTCCCCCTGTTTACGCACGCACAACACATAAACAATGCCAAAATCCCACTTTCAATCTTACCAAGCAATCCCTCACGGTGCATAAACAATATGAACGTAATTTGGACACCAAAATGACCACCAAAATTCGACGTTGAACCAAAATCCACAACCAGTACAGAAACCCAATATTTGCATACAATCCCTTAAACGATTACTCATAAAACATTAGAACAATCAAACCCCCAAATTCACATCACATTGAGCATGAAAATTTCATGGCAAAGGTACATTTATGCATGCAGAATACAAAATACACAAAATTATTAACAATCATGCAAATACATACTAACCTGGAAATCCTTGCTCCAATTGATCTTCTAACCTTGGCTTTGTGATACCCAAGAACCCTCCTTTGCTCTCCCAAAACAAAATACAGCTTTTCTCTCAATCCCAAACTCACCTTTCCCTTTTGAATTTCGTCCTCCTCTCAACACTCTAGGCTTTTCAGTCTCCAAACCCTTCCACTGGCCTTATTTTGCCCTTTTTATATGTCCTTAATTATGGTAAAATGGCAAAACGAAAATAATTAAAATTATCCTTGACACGTGGTAATTTTTTTGATTTTTAAATAAAAAATAAAAAATAAAAAATAAATAAAAATAGAGTAGTACCGCAGCTCCTAGGGCGGTTTAGTGAGCTGGAGAAATAAGGAACAAAAGGAAACGAAGTTATCATGAGGGACCTTGGCTAGAACAAAGACAACAGTGCTAGAAAAAGGAACGTATTGGATTAGGGATAACTTACGTGGAAAGGAGTGAGTTCGAACGAGCTTGACGGAGGCCAAAGACCAAACCCTAGTAGAGGTTTGCTATAACTCTAAGAGAGAAGAAAGAAGCATTTTTCTAAAACGTGAGTGAAATGAGATGATTAAGGCAGTTTAGGGTCTTGGACACCCTATGGACCAGCCCCTAGACCCAACATATTTAAGGCCAACCCTTAAATATTAGGGCAGAAATAATTGGGCCTTACAACTTCCACTGCCTTCAAAGTTAATAACTTATTAGAATAAAATATAATTAAATATTAACTTACAGAGATAGAGCTTTTTAAAGTATTGAAAATATTTAACCATTTGAAATTTCCATTTATAAAGACGTTTTATATCTTTTGAAATAATAACAAAAAGATAATAAATTTTGGTACATTATACTTTGATCATGATTGATATTCACATTAACTCCAAATAATACAATAATCTATATTTGATACTCATATTTAATATTTTTTATGGAAAAGATTGAAAAAGATTGCAGAATGATGGGAAGTTATTCTAGAAATAAATACTACAAGTGTATATATAAGCAATGGTATGGTAGAAATGGTAAATGAAATCAAAATAACATTGAAAAGAAAAGAGGCATTGACATAGAGATTGAAGAGAAGATGGGAGAGAAAAAAGTTTTTGGTGTTTTGATGTTTGTTATGGTGTATGGTTTGGCAGTAACAAGATTGAGTTATGGTCAAATTCCTGCAACATGCAATG
>Ga0214543_1008292_pt1 | contig 17131 bp, 7 predicted proteins | sample CNSS2metaG_FD_160094 | JGI IMG/M metagenome (GOLD analysis project Ga0214543, IMG submission 160094) | Root nodule microbial communities from cowpea collected in UCLA plant growth center, Los Angeles, California, USA - CNSS2 | ecosystem: Host-associated > Plants > Roots > Nodule | place: USA... | reverse complement strand
AGAGCGTTATGTGAGGGCGCGACTCCATCTCGATGAGGTGAGTGGTGATTTGTCGGCGCGCGAGAATGTTCCACGCCTTCAGCACCTGATTCTCCAACGCCGGATCCAAGTACAGTTCGATCGCGAACCCTTCCGACATTGAAACGCTCTTCGATTCCGATTAACCTAACTCCGATCTCTCTCTCTCAAACTCACGCAGATCCCAGATTTCACCACAGATTGCAAATCCAATAAGAAAGAAGAAGAAGATAAGAAGAAAGAGGAATGGGATTTTTCTTTCTGACTCTTCACACCCTTCCACAGGTACTCAGATTTTTCTTATTCAATTATTTGTAGTGTTACTTGTTTTGCATTTTACACACACACAAAAAATTAAATATACATGCATAATATTAATATTTTTTTATAAATAGTGGATTAAATAAAAAAAATTATTTGCTAATATAAACTATTATGTAATTCTTTTTGAGTTTGGAATTATTGGGAATTTAAATGTAAGTCAAATTTTTACATTACAAATGAAAAAGTTTTTTCGTTCACGATTTGTGATGAACTTTTTTTTAATCGGTAAATTCGGTTGTTAAATTGTATTTTTAATTAGTTAAAACCTAGTAAAAAATTATAATCTCTTAATATTAATGTTCGATAATTAGTATATTTGATTTAATGTAATTATAATTATAATTTTATTTTTCATTGCTATGAATTTAATAATGTTCTTTTTGTGTTCTAAATTAAGGCTTAGATATTTTTTAATTTTAATTATATAGGATGGGTTTTCATGGATATAAATTTAACATACTTCCATGAATTAATTAAAAAAATTTCAATAATATTGTTCCATTTTTTGACGGGAACAAGACACATGTCTCTCATGCTTTGCAGATATGAGTTATGTTTACGATTAATGAAGGTATTTATTAGCATTCTAATATATATAAAAAAATAAAAAAAAATATATAAATAAAAATTATATATATATAAAAATATAATTAATAATATATATATATATATATATATATATATATATATATATTACATAAATACAGACGCTATTACGTCTGTGTGTATGATTTTGTAAAGATGCATTATATTATAGGTAATAATATTGTGATGTTAATAAGTTAATATATAAACTAAAATAATATTTATTAAAAATAGAATGAAATATATTAGAACAGATGATAGAATAATCATTGATAAATAAAGAAAAAAGGAAAGAATGAGAGATAGTCGATTTTAGAAAAAACCTGTAAAAATAACGGTCAATTTTTAAAAATTTGATAAATTATTATATTTAAAGGATAAAATTGATATTTTAAAATGTGGACACAAAAAGAGGAATCCTCTTTATATATTGTTATATATATATATATATATATATATATATATATATATATATATATATATATATATATATATATATATATATTCAATTTGAATATTAAGAAAGTCGCTAATGAAATGTGGAGAAAAGTTTGTTGATAGTTTCTTTTATACAAATTATAGTAACAAATTCTAAAATAATATTTTGTTCAATTAATAAATTATTAAGTTTAATAAAGTTTATTTTCTAAGTTTGTTTAATTAAAAGATACATGAGACTATAAATAAAATTCATAGGTCATTCAATTTCTAAGAACATTCTAAAATTCAAGGGCAGATTTTAGTTTGGCTATATGGTGTCATGACCCTTCCAAAAGTTTTAAATTTTTCTAAAAGTATATCTCCAAAATTTTTAACTTTTGATGGAAATTAAATTAGATAGTTTTTTTTATAAAGTATAATATTAAATTTAAATGAATAATAAAATATAAAATTAAATATAATAAAGAATAAAAAAAATATTAGATATTTTTAATGTCTTCTAAGTTTCTCACATATTCTATATATCTTTCATTTTAAAATATTTTTTTTTTATTTTTTAAAATAATAAGTTAAACACAAATTCATTCTTTCTGCTCTCATCTTTTATATGTTCTCTTTTATTCTTAAGATAAAAAAGATAAATATCTTTTATCCCTTGATAGTAAAATATTAGTTTAATAGTTAATATATTTTTTTTCTCATAAGTTTTTTGTATATTTATTTTTTTTACAAGTATAGAAGAAAAAGTTATATATTATATATTTTTTACAACTATTTTTTAGTTATGACTTGATTATCACATATATTTATTTTAGTAATTATGTCTCTATTTTTTATTAAATTTTGATAAATTACTTTTAGTCTTAAATTTTTTTTAAATAGGTATATTGATGAAAAATAAAATAATAAATTCATTTTTTTTAAGTAATAAAAGGGAAGATATCCATGCAAATGAAAACAAAATAGATGACTTCTTTACATACTTTCAAGCATAATATTAAGGATCCAATTGTTGAATTAGACCAACCATTTCTTTAAATTCGAATAGTGATAGATGATGAGTTTCATATTAAGTCTTTTGAACTTATACCAGGAAAAATGTTCTCAAGTATAAGAGTATCTAATGAGTGAAAGAGATGAAATTAGAAAAATTTATTTAAAATGGGTTCTATATTAAATACATCTTCAAAACTATGATTTTTCTAAGGAAAAACATTCAAGAAAATTTCAATATTAGATTATATATACTTTTGTTATATTAGTGACGATGACTAAATATATAAATTTTGAGTATATTATTCTGATCCTTTCAAACTTTCTGGTCAAAATCTGTCACTGATTCAATCATAATGAATAACTTCATTTTTGTTTTCATAATGTTTTTCTTATTACATGGTACTACTAGAATATTTGATTATTGGAAGATTGCACAAACTTGACCACCCAAATTCTATTATGAAAATCCCTGTTATGAAAAATTATTAAAGTTCACTATACAAGGTCTGTGACTATCCAACAATTTCTTCCCATGGCCATTTAATTGTAAATATAATAAACTACTTCCGAATTCTTAAGTAAAGTTTCCACATAAAATTATGAATATAATATTATTTTGATATGATATTGAAAAGGAGATACATTTTATTTTCCGTGGTGTGTGAGTACAATATAAATTATATCATCTCAATCGTAATTAAAAAAATTAATTAAAAAAATTAATCGCAAATTGTGATTGAAATAGCCATCGAATAGTGATAATCGCAAATTAGTGACTAAAATAACTATCAAATTAGTATACGATGATATTTATTTGTATAGTGATCAAATTAAGAACTAAATTTTTGGTCGCTAAATATAATGCTTCAACCACCAAATCAACTAATAATCTAGATGTCCGCTAAAAATAAACGTAACATGTTCGACTAGTGGAAATTTCTAATAACTAAATAACTAAAAGTTTTATGTTTCACCCCTCCGATTCTAATTCTAAAGATCTCAAATCTTCTAATAATCTAGATGCTAGCTAAATCAAGGTAACATATTTAACTAGTTGGAACTTCAATATACATTAAACATGATTTAAATATGTAGTATTATGTTAATATATGATTTATTTATGTTAATATATGGTTAAATTTTAAAGTCAGAGTAACAAGAATAAAATGTCTTGATCAGGAGGAAGAGGAAAACGAAGAAGAGAAGAAGGCCTAAGGAGCACATGGCAATCTCAAAGTTAAGGATTAGGATGTAGTGAGATTTTCTTTAAGATTAAAAGAAGTACTCTACTCACGAAACTCATGAATGTATATTGTGACAGACAATTGAAGTAAGAAAATTGATGCGTTGAAAAAGTGACGTTAGTTTAGATTTTATGATTAAACTATTTAGATGCATATAAAGAATAATAAATATCCAACAAAATATATTGCTAATTAAAAAATAAGTTCATTTAAAATATAATTATTACTCTTACAATCTTTTTACTGTTTTTTAGTATTTTCACATTAGCTATTAATTGATGTAATATGTTGTACAGGTCATGGAAATCAAACTCTGTCTGAAGATTTAGAGCTCCTTTTTCCTTTTTTTTTTTCAAAATACTTTTAATTTTTGTATGAAAATCTTTGACACTTTTTATTTTTTTTATTTCTTTTAGACAAATTAATACTCCCCATAGATAAACATAAATACAATCGTTTAATATTTCTTACTAACAATAAGTTTAAGAAAAATCACTTTGGCGATTCCTTAATTCAAATAGTTCATTTAAAATGTTTAACTTTTGTATAAAAGAATATAAACAACTAAGATTTGAATATTGGTGCCCCAAGTCCAATGAAAAAATGACAATAAAATAAATAATAATAATAATTCCAAAATGAAATACAATTTACATTACAAAAATAATGACTTTCATGTGAATTTGAAAAAAATAATGATATTTTGACTTTGATCCACTTTTAATTTACCACTTCAATTACTTTTAGATCATCACACATTATAGAATGATGGGAAAATAAATAATTGAAGCATGATGGGAATGGTAAATTAACAGTAGTATAAAAAAACTCAAATTTCTAAATTTCTAAAATTGCATTTTTTTTTTACAAAATGGGAACTATAACTCTTTTGTTACTTTTGTCAATCACATTTTGAGTTAAAAAAATAAAGTAATAATATTTTTGTGTATGTTCTTCGAATGTGGTATAAAATTGTAAATTAGACACGCAAAATAATTCCATTTAAAAAATATAAAACCTAGTTAACTAACCAAAAAAATCGACAAGTATTTTATTATTTTAAGCAAATTTCAATAAGCTTTGATAGGCTAGAATTTAAAAAAAGAAATAAATAAACATACTTTACAATGACACAACTACGCGTACACACATAAACTCAAATACATTGAACTAAGACTGAATACACATAGGTCGAAATAAGTGCCAGACAAGATACACACATATTAATTCGAACTTAACAAAAGATAGATCTAAATAGAACACATAAATATCGAAATTGCATCAATGAGGAACACGAAGGTAAAGAGGAACATGATTGGGTGAGTTTGGGAGTGAATCCCAAACGGAGAAAGCACTAGAAGAGTTCAGCCATTTGTGTGTCATTTCAGGATAGTGACGATCAATCACATCTTTCAAACTCTCAGTTGTGTTCACCCATTCAAGTCCCTTTTTAGTGTATGTTTCTTCATTATAGTTGCTTGTGAAGAACCTATCAGCTTCTAGCCTCCTGCAAATCGACAAAAAAGTTTCACTCATTGTTGTTATAATCAATTTTTCTTGAAGAAACATTTTACAACAGACATATTAGTATTTCGATTTTATTCTTTTTACCTGCTTGCCATAAGGAGGAATATTACAAAAGCTGTCTCACTGATTGCAAAACCCTTTATTTTCTTCTCTGCCATGAGACCTACAAGTAGATCAAGTTCTTCAACATCATCTCCATATACCTCTTCCAATACTTCAATTGCTTCCTTGTCATCAGTTAGATCTTCCCACTTTGTGATAGGTATCAATAGTAATGCCCTCCTAAACTGGTTGTATCTAGGCACATTCCTTTCTCTATCCCTGTAAACTGCATCATAATTTTAGGGTTAATAACTAAATATAGTATATATATATATCTTAAGATTAAAACTATACATAAACTTTTATATATATCTTACTTTCAAGAGCAGCTAGGTCCACAAGTTCAGACCTTTCTGTACCATCCACGTTCTGTGGTACAAGATCTCTAAGCCATTCTGGATAATTCCAAAGCTCTAATGCCCCACAAGCTTGGTGACCCATTGACACAAGCTGTATTGCAACTCCTATTTCTGATAATGTCTTCTCTCCTGGTAGTCCAATCAAGTTTTTCATAGGGATTCTATGATACCAAATGGAGAAAGTTTGTCATTAAACATTTATTATTGAGATATTAAAATGCCTAAAATTTTGAGATAATCTAACTTTATAGCTATTAAACACACCCTAAACGGAAAGAGAAATGATTAATCTAAAAAATAAGAACAATTCTGAAAAACAATATAAGTTACTGAAGAATTCAATATCAATTTAAGTGGTGTAAATTAGTTTAAGAATTCTTATTATTATAAATAGAAACAGATAATATTTTGGGGAAAAGAAAGGTCTGGGTATGATTTTATTATCTTACTCTTTGATTACTGGTGGAGATTTGTTTGGCCCTGGAGTTGCAGATATGTCTCTCAGTTGCAGGTTATCAGGCAGGAGTGAGTGCATTCTATAGACACTCACAAATTCTTCTGTCAAAGAGTATTTGACACCATGATTTTCTGGCTTCTTCATACCAACAAAACCTCCCAGGATGGACCCACCAACATGTCCAAATGTATCCTTAAACTTCTTCCCCAACAACCCATACCTCAAAAATAAACAATAATTTCAAAAAAATTAGAAATAAATTACACTTCATTTATAAATTAAAAAAAACAGCTTAAAGTATTATTTCAGTAGATAAACTGTGTGAGAAATTGTGTGGTGTTGAGAGGCTTACCAATTGATACGCATCCCTGCGAGTAGAGTATCGGTTTTAAGAAGCTCCACAGTCCAATCAATGGTGTGAATCTTTGCGATCACAGCTGAAGTCACCAATCTTGCATGGCGATAAAGTTCTTCATCATTCAGATCAGGGTAATATTTCTGAAAGAGTGCAATAAGTTAGCATCTTCTTTTCAGTAATGAGTTTTGTTTTTAAAGTTTAAAATAAGATTGGTCATTCTTTTATCCATGATGAAATTTGTGATTATTATACCTTGAGAGAATCACAAACTGCATTGTGTTCTTGAATGAAAAGGGACTGCAGAGTTGAAACACCAGCCCAACTGTTGCGGACGTCACCTGCAACTGCTGTTCCATTTTCGTTATGCACAAGGTTTCCATCCTTTGATATCTTTACCTTTCCATCTTTGAAAGTCCTCACTTTCTGTAAAACTTCTCCATTGCTTCCATACACAACACTTGCATCCCTATTGCACCAACGAAATCCACACTTAATGGAAATGTCTTTTTTTTTCTTTATTTAGCAACTCATTGTGTTGATAAACTTAAAAAGTACACTTGAATCACAATATAGCCATCACTGTCAAAACCATAATATATAGGTGAGATCTGATCCGCATTTTAAAAACTGATTTTTCTGAAATTAAGCTAGTCATAAGAAGTATGAATGATAAACTTATCAACATTAACTTTTAACTTTTTCTCAGGCAAAGTGTAGCAGAAATCTAACCACCAAGGTGTTCGAATGTTTAATGATCCGGATTTGATCTCATAGAATCCAGTGGGAACAGTAGGAATTTCCTTAGTCTTGAAGAATTTGAAAGATTTTAGAGGGCATTGGCTTGAAACTTCTTTTGGTGCAGTGAGTTCAATCTACATATATGTATCACAATTCCGTGAACAGATTAAATATCTTCTTCTGTATATCTCAACAAAAAAGCTCATTATGTGCAGTTATCACACAAATATATTTTTTAATGGACAAATATAAATTGTTTTATATTTGACATTTAAAAGTAATATTGAAATAAGTTTTAGAAATTGGTTACAGGGTCATAGATTTAGGACCTGTTTGGTATCCTCAAGATGATCGATCCAATCGTGAATCATAAACTGAATCCAAGAAGCTGCAATCACATTGAATTGCTTCCCTGTGTCCTTGTATTTCCTCCTGGCTAGTAGTTTTGTGGCTACCACCGTTGGATCAGGCTTCAATAGCTGCACACACACAAAACTATGCCTTCAACATCACAGGAACAAAGTTATGTAAGAACTCAACAAACTAACACTCATAAAATGAAACAAATGAAACTACAAGTTCACCTAGTGGTAAAAAAGCTGATATTTTATGAAATTCATTAACTAGCTTTATGTATGTATATGATTGATTGTGGACCTTTTTCTTCTGATCAACAGGGAGCATATTTCTGCCAAAGAAAGTGCCTTGGCTGCCAGCAACTTCATTGAACCTAACCACCGTTGGTGTTGTTCCAACGTTAAAGAGGTTGTACTCTTGGTGAAGGTGACGTCTAATAGCCAGATACAATAGCCCTAACAAAACAGGTAGACGAGGCCATATCCCCAGCTTGTCAATGGAATGAACAATCTGCATAAAACAGACTCAAAACCCTCACAAATGCATTGAATACAGATGATATGATACTGTCACTAAAGTAACAACAATTAATGTTATGATGATAAGATGTAGAGGGAATTGTATACAATGAAGAGAAAAGCATCTATCATGGCCATTTTGGCCACTGCTTCATGGAAGTCTTTGTAGATGAACTTGTAAAGAACATTTGAGAAAATGTTTCTGATGGGACCCGTTATCACAGACCACATGTTTGCCAGAAGATATAATTAATGAATGTGTATAGTTTTCTAAGGTTGCATTTGTATTTATAGGCTCTTAAAGTTTTACTTTCAATTATGCATCGTGGCTGAGGCTGAACTCAGCACTATTTGCTTGTCCTTTTGTGTGGAGAATGTTACAAAATTTCATCATATAACAAAAATAATTTTGATTACTTCCATACCATCTTTGTCCTGCATTTCTCTCTCATTGCTTCTAATATTCTTTCTCTGTTGATCAGGTTTTAATATTATTTTTCTCTACTTTATAGGAAAATGAACAAAATTGTTAAAAATGGTTAAATGAAAGACGCAATCCATAAAAATATCTTTAAAATTAGATAAGTGTGAGCTTAGTGAGGTTGCAGTATTGATTGAGTGGGAGTGTGATCGGTAACTGTGGCGGTGGAACAGAGACGTGGAGCAGTGGAAAGCAGTGTGAGAAAGAGAGTGAATTCGGAAGCGTAAAAGTGCATTCCGGAATAGAGGTGGATGAGTTCCAGAATTCATAATCCGGTTAAATTTCGGAAAGTGAAAACAAGTTCTTACCTTAGTGGTGGTGGTAACGATGGTCAACCGCAATGCTTGTCACCGGTGATCCAACAGAAACGCCAGAAAGGGGAAGCGAGAGCGGAGCACTAAGCGGAAAGATCAGGCGAAGAAGAAAAAGAAAGAAAGAAATTGGTTTAAATTTCAAAACGGTAACGTTTGATTGGTGCAGGTTGAAATTTGCGGGGTGCAAGAAGCAATTGCCTTATATATTCGCGAGGTATAGAATGTGATGAAATAACCAAAATCCTTTCTGTTAGAAAATTTTAGAGAATAATTTATACATTAATTAGGATCGAAAATTTACAAAAATAGAACTAATTTATAAGAGTAAATTAATTATTTAAGTTTTAAATTTCACATAAGAAAAAAGTAAAAATTTGAAATTTACTCTCTATTTCATATCTTTTTCCAGTTCAATAATTTATATTTATAATTTTATAAACCGCTATCTAAATTGGTGGTATTAACTATTTTTATTTCTAAAATTAGTTTTTAAATGAGAATTTTCCTGTAATGTCTTTAGAAAGGCATGATTAGTTAAGTGACTGGGCCGACTGAAGGGGAGAAGGGTCGGCTGGACAAGGTCTTGGCAGTCTCCGAACAGCTACTAAAGAAAAAAGAGGTGGAATCATTCTTGCCGGCTGGGTTGGTTGAGCTGGATTGGTTGAGGGCTGGCTTGGCGGATTTGAAGGCTGCCAGCGACTTGTCCCTCATTCTTCACATTCACGACCTTCCACCCCTTGTAATCAAAACCCATCGACAACATGATCTCTACACAAACACAAATCAAACATCAACACACAAAATTAGAAACTACAATTACAAAACATAATACCAAACCGGGCCATAACTCAACCACCAGCCTTACCCTCAAAATACGCATCAGGGTCCTAGCGTCAAGAACATACAATAGTTGCTTAACTTCCAAGGGTCAGGGAAGTTACTGGATTAGCTCAATTCCCATAGCCTTCTCGACGCCTTGACAAAACCCCAACTGTTAGGGTGCAACTGGCTCGACGCCACGGATGTTGTGCTCAAAAGATTGACCTCAAATTCAAACAAGGGAAACGACACGTTGAACTCCTGAAAGAACGCGTAAACATAGGTATCTACCCCATCCTTATATGAGAAACACGAAAACACCTTGTCACTCTACGAGTAAGGTAGGGCAATCAAACCCTTCAGACAGAACTTAAACGTTGGTATCAACTCAGAAAGTTTCACCAGAGATTGATACTCAGACGCGTAGGATGCTACTTCATCAAACACCCAATTATACCTAGGGTTCGCAATTTGATTATTAAGAAATTTATCGATGAAATGTTGTTTCAAAGTTTTTTTTTATTTGAAATTATAGTAACACATTTGAGAATAAAATTTTGTTTAATTAATAAAATCAAAATGTAATAAAGTTCATTTTTTAAACTTGTTTAATTAGCTCATTTGAGACTATAAATAAATATCAAGAATTCATTTATTTTTCATGAAAAATTGAATAACTTCATCTTTGCTTTCGTATTACATAATTTGATCATTGAAAGATTGTACAAACTTGACCGCCAAGATTCTATTATAAAAATCTCTCCGGGACAATAAAAGAAAAATCAATAAATTTAACTATAGATGGTCTATGACAATCCAACCAATTTCATCACATAACCATCTAATTATAAATATAATAAACAATTAGAGAATTATGATGTAAAGTTTCTATTTAAATTTATGAATATAATAGTATTTTGAAATGATATTGGAAAGATTATACCTTTTAATTTACATGGTGAATATGACATAAATCATATAATCTCAATTACAAGAGAAAAAATTGGTCAAAAATTATGATTGAAATAACCACCTAATAATGGTCACAAATTAGTGACCGAACTACCAATTGCATTAGTGTATATTAACATTTATTTATATAGTGACTGAATTAGTAACTGAAAATTTTGTGACGGGAGAATCTCGGAGTTTTAGAGTCCTCCATTTTTAATTCTAGTGATATTATTTATATCGTACTTACCACTTTATAAAATTAAATATATCATTTTTCCAATATCATGGCAAAATATTATTGTATTCGTAAATTTAAATGAAAACTTTACACCAAAATTCTCAATAAGTTATTAGATTTATAATTAGATAATCGTGAGAAGAAATTGTTAGATGATCATAAACCATATATAATGAACTTTATTGATTTTGCTTTTGTTGTCATGGAGAGATTTTCATAATAGGATCTTGATGGTCAAGTTTGTGCAATTTTTCAATGACCAAATCTTCTAGTAATACAATGTAATAAAAAAAATTAAGTAAAAATAAAATTATTTATTACGATTTAATATTCATAGAGAATAAACACACTATTGATCTCTATTTATAATCTCATATATCTTGCAAAAACTAATTAAACAAACTTAATAAATAAGCTTTATTAAATTTTGTAATTTGTTAATTGAACAAAATTTCATTCTAGAATGTGCTACTATAATTTGTATCAACATAACAAATTATTGTTCTGACCCGACCCAAGTCCTTTCGGCAACATCGTTAAAAACAATCATCGCATTCACAAGGTACTGTCCGCTTTTGAGCGTATCACACCCAATAGTCTCACATCGTTAAAAAGTCGAGGCCTAAGACGTTTTAAATACCCTTCCTCCTTCCACCCACCGAGATGTCTATTAAGGACAAAACCGTGACATAGTCTTACTCTAAAGTGGACAAACAAACCATCAACTTAGAAGTATATATATATATATATATATATATATATATATATATATATATATATATATATATATTATTAACATAATTTTAACGGATGATTTTTTTTTTTATAAATTCTTAGACATAACATAAATTATAATAAAGACTCTAATCAATCATAAACAAAGTTGAGAGACATATGCCTTGTTCTTTGTCAAAAAGTAAAACAATATTATTAAAAACTTTTAATTAAGTCATAGAAGAATGTTAAATTTATATCCTAACAATCAGCCTTCCTACATAATAATTGAAATTACAAAGTGAGATTTAATTTAGAACACAAGGAATTTGTTAAATTCATGCCAATGAAAAAGAATTATAGTTACATTTAATCAAATATACTAATTATTGAACATAAACATTAATAATTGCATTTAATCAAATTTACTCAAGAATTCTTAATTCTAAAGTAAATTTTAGTTTGTGATTTTGTTAATTTTTCTCTAATTATCTTAATTAGTCTGAGCCAATTTTTAAAGTGCATATCACCTTTTCAATTAGTGTTTTTAGGTGCTATTATATGTGATAATACAATTCACTTGAGAGTCTAACTTGAATTATTTTGTGTGTAGTGAGATTATGTGCAGTGAGCAATTCGAACCAGTTGCACTTGGCTGGGACTAAGCTGTTGTCAACGTGATTTGAAGAAGCTTTGAACTTGATAAAGTCTCTTAATATTAATGTTCAATAATTTGTATATTTGATTGAATGCAGTTATAATTTTATTTTTCATTGGTATGAATTTAATAATGTTCCTTGTGTTTTAAATTAATTCTCATATATTTTGTAATTTCAATCATTATGTACTAGGATTGGTTTTCATAGATATAAATTTAGCATAATTCCATGAATTAATTAAAAGTTTTTAATAATATATTTTTACTTTTTGACAAAGAACAAGAGATATGTCTTCCATGTTGCATGAGATATCTTTATTATTGATGATCAGAGTCTTTATTAGCATTCTTTCTATGTCTACCAATTTATAAAAAAAATACATAAGTTGAAATTATTTATAATTTAAAATGATAATATATATACATATTCAATTTGAATATTAAGAGAGTCACATATGAAATATGAGAAACAATATAGTTCATAGTTTTTTTTTTCTTTTATTTTGATACAAATTATAGTAACACATTCTAGAATAATTTTTTTAATTAATAAATTACAAAATTTAATGATGTTCATTTGTTAAATCAACAATTCATCCATTCTATATGAACATTAAATCGATTTAAATAAATAATTTCACTTTTGTTTTCATAATGTGTTTCTTATTACATGATCTATTAAAGGATTCGATCACCGGACAATTGCACAAACTTGATCAGCAGGATTGTATTACGAAAATCTATCACTACAACAAAAGCAACATCAATAAAGTTCGCTATACATGATTTATGACCATAAAATATTTTCTCCACAACCATCTAATTATAAACCTAATAAACTACTAGAGAATTTGATGTAAAATTTCCATTTAAATTTATGAATATAATAGTACTTTGATATGATATTGAAAAGATGATATATTTTATTTTACGTGAGAGTATGATATAAATCATATCATCTCAATTGCAACAGAAAAAGTTGGTTGGAAATATATGACTGAAATAGCCACCTAATAGTGGTTACAAATTAGTGTATATTAACATTTATTTATATCGCAACCAAATTAGCAATAAAAAATTTGTTGTGGCCGGAGAATGAGTTTTAGAGTCCTCCATGTATAATTCAAGTGATATGAATGATATTACAACTTCTATTTTTTTTTACTCTTATTACTTTCTCCCTTATGTGATTTAGTATGAAACATTGATTAATTTACCATTCTTTTTTTTTTTTAAAGAATCAATAGTCCACACTAAGTCACGTCAAAGAATAAAGGATGAGAGTTAAAAATTGGGAGTCATAATATCATTTTTCTATTTTCTATTATTTATATCATACTCAACACCTTGTAAAATAAAGGGTATCATCTTTCCAATAACATATCAAAATATTACTGTATTCAATGAAAACATTATGACTGAATTGTCTAGTAGTTTATTAGATTTTTAGCTAAATGGTCGTGAGAATAAATTGTTGGACAGTCATAAACTATGTATAGTAAACTTTGCTTTTGTTTTTGTAGTCATGAAAAGACTTTCATAGTAGAATCCTGGTGACCAAGTTTATGCAATCTTCCAATAATCAAATCCTCTAATAATACTATATAATAAGGAAACAATTATAAAAACAAAAATGAAGTCATTCATTATGATTGAATGTTCATGGAGAATGAATGAAGTATTGATCTCTATTTATAGTCTCATGTATTTTTTTAGAGCTAATTAACCAAACTTACAAATGAGTTTTATTAAATTTTGTAATTTGTTAATCGAAACAAATTTTATTCTAAAATGTTTTAGTATAATTTAAATCAAAATAAAAAACTATCAACAATAATTTTTTCCCACATTTCATTGGTTATTTTCTTAATTTTCAAATTGAATATATATATATATATATATATATATATATATATATATATATATATTATCGATTTAATTTTAAAGTATAAATAATTTTAACTTATGATTTTTTTTAACTTTTAGATATAGGATGAATCCTTATATAGATCCTGATCAATCGTATACATAGTTCATGCTTCCAAAGCATGAGCAAGACATATACTTTGTTCTTTGTTTTAAAGTAAAACAATATTAATGAAATTTTTTAATTAATTATTGAAAACATGTTAAATATATATATATATATATATATATATATATATATATATATATATATATATATCCATGAAAACAAAGTCTTTGTATATAATAATTAAAATTACTAAATATATGAGATGTATAGTATTTGGGTATATTAGGATAGCTATAAAAATAAGTGTCAGATATTTTGTAATTAAGAAAGTTCCAAATGAAATGTGAGAAAAAGATATAATTCCTAATGAAATGGGAGAAAAACATATAGTTCAATGTTTTTTTTTTTTATTTTGATATAAATTATAGTAACACATTTTAGAATAAAATTTTGTTTAATTAAAAAAAAAATCAAAATGTAAAAACGTTCACTGTTTAAATTTGTTTAATTAGCTCTTACAAGATGTATGAGACTATAAATAGCTATTAATAATTCATTTATTCTCCATGAATAGTGAATAACTTCATTTTTCTTTCATAATGTTTTTTTTTATTTGATGGTTCTACCAAAGGATTTGATCATCAAAAGAGTGTAAAAATTTGGCCACCAAGATTCTGTAACAAAAGTCTTTTTATGACTAAAAAACAAAATCAATAAAGTCTATTATACATGGTTTATGACCATCTAACAATCTCTTCTCACGACATTCTAATTATAAATTTAATAAATTATTAGAAAATTCTGACATAATGTTTTCATTTAAATTTATAAATACAATAATATTTTGATATGATATTGGAAAAATGATACCTTTTTATTTTATAAGGTGGTGAGTATGATATATATACTCTCACATAAAAAATATATATCATATTTTCAGTATTATATTAAAATATTATTGTATATATAAAATTTAAATGAAAACTTTATGTCAAAATTTTCTAATAGTTTATTAGATTTACAATTAGAGTGTCATGAGAAGAAATTGTTGGATGGTTATAAACCATGTATAATAAACTTTATTGATTTTGTTTTTGTAATTATAAAGAGACTTTTGTGACAGAATTATAGTGGCCAAGTTTTTGCAATCTTCCAATAATTAAATCCTCTAGTAATACCATGTAGTAAAAACAACATTATAAAAGAAAAAATGAAGTTAGTCATTATGATGGAATGCTAATGGAAAATGAATTAACTATTGATCTTTATTTATAGTCTCGTGTATTTTTTTAGAGCTAATTAAACAAACTTAACAAATGAGTGTTTTTAAATTTTGTAATTTGTTAATTGAACAAAATTTTATTCCTAAATGTTTTACTATAATTTGGTATCAAAATAAAAAACTATCAACATTTTTTTTCCCACCATTTCATTATTTACTTTCATAATATTCAAATTGAATATATATTATCGATTTAATTTTAAAGTATAAATAATTTCAACTTATGATTTTTTCAACTTTTAGACATAGGATGAATCCTTATAAAGATCCTAATCAATCATAAACATAGTTCATGCTTCCAAAGCATGAGCAAGACATACTTTGTTCGTTGTTTTAAATTAAAAAAATATTATTAAATTTTTTTAATTAATTCTTGAAAGTATCTTAAAAATATATATATATCCATGAAAACAACTCCTCGTATATAATAATTAAAATTACAAAATATCTAAGATTTAATATAGAACACAGAGAGTGTTTATAGTCATCCTAATATACATAAATACTATACATATTGTACATTATAGTGTATACAGTGTCATAATCATATCGAAAATGATGTTTAAATCGTAAGAGTCAAATGATGTTTCTTATATGCGAGATCAGTATCAAGTAGAACCGTGACTTAAAGGATTAATAAGAGATCTCCTAGCAAAGTCACACGCACCACAAAAATGAACTCAGAAAAACGCAACCGGTACAATCCATAATGAACAAATAATCAATGATTTTCCAGAACCTCACTCCAACAACCAAAAGCATCCTTCCATTGGAAACTGGTCACGTCACCAACATTCAAAATAGGCTTCCTCCGATTCCAAATAAAACTCACAGAATCATAAAAACATGTACCAACTAAAATCATATCCATCCAAAAATTATGAAACAAAATGGTAAGCAGTGAATTTGATAGAGAGCAAGGCCAGGAGAGGATCGGGCTTACCTGAGAACGGTAGAGGCACTCCGGCAAGGGTTAGGCGGTGCGGAGAAGACGAACCTTGATGGTGGAGTGTATGAAGAGTGAAAATGGAGTGGATCCTGGATACATTATAAGAAGAGAAAACTGAAAAGGTATTAGATTGTAAAGATGAGAAGTCATGTATTATGAGTGATGGTGCCCATGTGTTGTGCCGGTGACAAATTTCACAATTGCGGGAAGAAGAAAGAAAAAGTAAAAGAAAGATTGTTCCCCCAAAATTAGCTTATATCTCTTTCTTTCTTTCTATTTCTATTATTTTATATATCACTTCACTATAATTATTGTCCTTGCCAAAATAGTAATTATAAAACGAAATATTGTTGTATTATTTGTTTATATCATTAAAAATCAATTATCAAGACATAACTAATGAAAATAAATTATCAATAAAAGAAAGATTATACATGATGAAATTATAGTGAAAACTCATGAATGCATGTTGTGACAGACAATTGAAGCAAGAAAACTGATGCGTTGAAGAAGTGACATTAGTTAACATATTATGATTAAACTATTTAAATACATATAAAGAATAACAAATATTTAACAAATATTTTGCTAATTAACCAAATGTAAAAACTTTTGTCATTAAGCATTTATAACAGTTCAGTAGTCATTGACTATGATAAGATTTTATAGTCATACTCTTCGATTACTGGTAGAGATTTGTTTGGGCCAGGAGTTGCAGATATG
>Ga0214543_1008287_pt1 | contig 17145 bp, 6 predicted proteins | sample CNSS2metaG_FD_160094 | JGI IMG/M metagenome (GOLD analysis project Ga0214543, IMG submission 160094) | Root nodule microbial communities from cowpea collected in UCLA plant growth center, Los Angeles, California, USA - CNSS2 | ecosystem: Host-associated > Plants > Roots > Nodule | place: USA... | reverse complement strand
TATATATATATATATATATATATATCATATTCTTCAGGGAATGAAAGTTATTATATATTACCACTCATTCGTCGTCGAAACACGATCCCTTATATCACACCTTGAAACATAAGCTCTCCTTAACCAGGAAAATTTTATTTTTTTACACAAATTGATTACTATAAATGAACAGCTACAACTGAAATATTACGGATTTCAAATTCTCTCACACCCAACCAACAATCACTACCTCGATACCGCCATCGATACCACCACCGAAAGAGAAGAAAAAAACACAGACCACGAATCAAATTACGAAACAATAAGCAAACTATGAAAGTTAACATCAAATAGGAAAACAGCGCGTTTTGACGAAGACCCAAACAAATAGAGAAGACGAGACGCGCAAGCAGAATCAGTACTCACTGGGGGTCTGTAGTGCTTCACCATTGTTGCAGGCTGCTGCGGTTGTGGGAGGAGCTGAGGGAACAAAACAACAATGCAGGGCGCACACAATCTTAAGAGTTAGGGTTTAACAAATAAATATTTGAAAAATACAAATATAATATAATTATAACTATAAATAAAAAAATAGCATGTAAAATATAATTTAGGTTTATGAAAAAATATTTATATTTTGGTACTAGATTCCTTTAATTGTTAATAAATTAATTAAATTTTAAATAAAAATAAAAAAAATAATTGTAAGAAATAAACATGAAAAAATTAAAAATAAATATATAAGAAAAGATAAAGAAGGTGATATGTCATTATTATTTTCTTAATATTATTATTTACAAACCTTTTTTCATAAAATCTTTTATGACGAAAAAAATATAAGAGTAAATGAGTTAAAATAAAAAATTAGAAAAATTACAAGGAACTTTTTTATAAATTAAATTTATTTAATTAATTTTTTTCTCTCTGCCAGAGTTTTTATGCACAACCGCCTAAATCAGGTATTAAGCCATGGAAAAATATTGTGTTTACGAAATAAAATTGCAGTTAGAAAGTAGTTGACAAAAATTAGGTAATTCTACATGAAATTTGAGTAATGCACCTGTTTTTTATTCACAACCGAATTTCTTGTTTTTAAATAAATTTTAAAATTATCTAACTTTAATAATTCAAATTATTTTAATCAAATTTTAAAATTCAAGTTTTTATTCAATCAGTATTTTGTAATAACAACATTTCAAATCCTTTTTTAAAAAAAAAATATATTCCTTATACAATTTATCAAACCGTAATATAAATTTAATTTTTACAAATTTGAAATTAATATCAATTAACTTCAAAAATATTTGTTATGCTATATAAGCATAGTTCAAATCAATATAAAAATCAAAATAATGTTTGATATACTATAGCTTAAAAGTTATTTGGTAGCTAGTAATTTTTATGTAATTATAAGTTTTGAATTAATAAATTAATTTGTTAAATTAAAATCTTTTGATGAAATTAATTTACAAACTAGGCCATAAATGAAAAATGATATGATTACCTAATTTTTATAGTATAAACACAATAGTATTTTGTTTAAAATAAAAATATATCGTTGTATATTTGTAATTTTAGATATTTTAAATACTAATTAAGTTCTTATTAAAAAGTTTAGTGTTTCTGTTTATTTTTAAAGAGTTGTGTATTTATATATTTTATTTCGAGATAAGTCATTATATTTAAATTATTTGAACTACTGATTACAATTTAAATTCAATTTTTATTTTAAGTTTGTATTGCAGATTTTATAATATATATATATATATATATATATATATATATATATATTCCTTTTAATAAAATAACCATATAAATATATCAAAAGTAAAGAACAAATATTATAAATATTGTAACAACTACAATAGTTAATTAATATTTTTTTAATTGCATTTTTAAATTAACTCGGAAACACAATAGGTTTAAATATTATAAAAATTAATAAAAAATTAAATAAGTTACAAACTATTTAAAATAGATCACATTTTATAAGTTATTATTTTAATGATAAAATAGTTTTAAACAGACAGGTTGATGTTTGTTTGTATATTTATTAAAAGAGATCTAGAAATTGAAATAAATAAACAAATATTATTTTTAAACTTATAATTAAATTTTGAATATAATCATCATAAAAATTAATTTGTGGGTTTATTATAAAAATATAAATAGTAAATTTTGTACAAATACAAAAAATAATATATGTGCAAAAGTATACCGTGAATACTAAAAAAATAGAAATGATATACATAAATATGTAGAGTAAACTTATTAAAAATATATATTCCTATACTCATATAATTAGTATGTTGATTAATTCGTCTAATACGTGTTTTTATATTTATTTAATCAATATATAGACAAATTCGTTATATAGACAGACTCGTGTATATATTGCAATAATTGTGTAACCAAATAATGGATAGAGTCGTCTATTATGTATTAATAAACTCGTATAATATGTGCATAGACAAATTTATCTAATATATATTGTTATATTTGTCTAAATAATGTATGGACAAACTTATATTTACATTACAAGATTCACATATGTAATGTCTTTTACTATACTCGTAAAATCATCGTTTAAATAAATTTATCTAACGTGTATTATGGTATAATATTTTCAATATACAATGTATTACGCATTATTTATATATTTTTATTGTATTAATATTAAAAAATATTATTATTAATTATTATAAATAATAGTAGCCATAAGAGATAAGAGTAAAAAAATATATAAATAATAAATAAGTATTAGTACAATAATGATAAAAAAATTTAAATAGAATAACACAAATATGTTAACAAAATAATATGAATATTTACTTATTATATATAATGTATCTATTATAATAAATTATGAACATAATATAGGAAATAAAAACTGATTACCTATTACCAATACAATAATGTTATATTGCAAAATTTTATATATATATATATATATATATATATATATATATATATATATATATATATATAAATATATTACATAATAAATGATATTATATTTTATGTAAATATAATCTTCTATATTAAGATATGTTATTATGTAATACATATATAACTTTATATGCTCTTTTTAGTATTTGTGTTGAAACTGCACAGTAGTAAAACACAATTTGATAGGTATACTAACAGATGTAGTTAAAAAACAATAATATTGAACAAAGTTTAATTTTTATTTAATGTCAAAAACAAATATGTAAAGGATAACACTAATAATCAATAATAGAGTAAACTAAATTTAAAATAATTTCTAATTTGAGATTCTACTTGAGAATTTCAACGAGTAAATTTAATTTAAGAGAAGATATTTTTTAATTATTGTTATTGGTCATATAAAATTCATTTATCCTAAATAGTCATTATTTCATATAAATTTTGTGCTTTATTTTATATTATCTTTGTGATATTTGTCTCATTTCCTTGTTTTTGTGTTTGTATATGGATTTTTTTTCTTCAATTTGATGATATATGGTTGTTTCTAATATGTTTGATTCCTTTCTCGTTGACATCATAAGAATTTTTTCAGAAAATACATGGGAAATCAATGTTATGAATAATTCAATAACATCTCAAGGAATAGGTAATTATACCCTCACCATTATGTCAACTAAAAATGCACCCCTTGTTATTAAAGGGCAGATTATAGTACTTTTTATAAGTTCATGTAGTTCAAATGAATCCTCTTCATAAGTTTTTTTCCTCCAACTGCTTGAAGGTAGATGAAGAAGGAATTGTAATTAAATAATACTCCTTGTCTTTCTAGTATAGGTAAAAGTAGTATGTAATATAAATAATGTAAAATTTAAGATGCATAAAATATTGTAAATGAGGTAATTATAAGTTATACAATGTGATACTATAGAAATATGGGTAAATACTATTACATCGATGTCTAAACAAATAAAAGTTAAATTTAATTAGCCATGATATAATAATACTGGTTAAAATAATTTAGTTTTAAGGATGTCACAAATAGACTCGTCTAATGTGTATAGCTAAACTTGTCCAATTTGTATTAATATACTAATTTAATTTGTGTATGAAAAGTTTTATCTAATGTATATCAGATAACACATTCATGCATTGATTAAATGACTTTCGCAATAAACTAAAAATATGGAGAATTTTCAACAATAAGAATATTTACATTATAGTCTAAAGAGAAGCATAAATGTAATATTTTTGTCCACAATTTTTTGTGAAACAAAATTAGTGCATGACAATATAAACAATTTGTGTGTGTGTGTGTATATATATATATATATATATATATATATATATATATATATATATATATATATTTATTGTAAAGCTCACTTTTGTCTTAAAACGTATTGGGCCTGGTTTAATAATAGAGGGCCCAAGACCAGTCCAGTTGTCTACCTAGGACTCCTTCCAACCATTCACTAATTTCATTATGTCTCCTTTTTCTAAAACAATTCATCTTCTACCACTCTTTTGAAATAGTAGCTCTGCTAGGACTTAAACTTCTTCCTCTTCTGAGCTTGTTGAACGTTCTCCCTTCGCATAAGTATAGCTTTAACTTCGATCTTTTTGTTTTTTTCTGTTTGTTAGCTCTGGTTCCACGTGAGTCTCAGTCATGGTCTCATTTTTCGTCTCCCTTGGTTATGTTTTTCAGCTCCTTTTGTTCCTGGTATTGGTGCTCCTCCCGCTGTGATATTCATTGTCCTTAAGTTGTCTTTCAGTTAAGGTAAGGGAAGTTAGAACTCAAAAGCTTTTGCAATGATTTTTTTTTCTGATTTTTGTTTGAGATTGGGTGTAAATTGATACTAAACTAATGGTAGTACGAAATGAAATCGATTACATGTCTGTTTTGCATTGGTTTTAGGCTTTGCATGTGTGAGTGCAAGTGGAAATCTATTGTTTTCGCCTAAGCAAGTGGTTTTTCATTCAAATAAGAAGTTATCGACTAAGGGATGAGCTCTAGCCCAAACTAGAATAACATAAACTTGTTTATGCTCTCTACCTCGAGTTGTTGCCTGAGCGAGAATAATCTTGCTTGAGGCAAATGTTTTGTGTATTTCGTACATTTTGGATAAATGTAATAGCTAATCATTTATATTTGATGTAATGTGTTTTAATTATTTATTATTATGTGATGCTTTATTTATTAGAATTATTTTATTAAATTGAAATGATATATATATATATATATATATATATATATATATATATATTAATAATTATATTTTAAGAAATAAAAAATAAAATATATTTATTGAAATATAATTTTATTAAGTGATGAAGTAGTTACAAATTAAATCACAAAAATATAAAATTATAAAAGAAAAAAAGTAATATAAAAAATAATTAATATTTAAATATAATTTAATTTGTAATATTTTATTAAATGAATTAGAAATTATAAAAAGATAAAAAGAAATATTTTTTTCATTTTTAATACAAATCAAATTAAAATTAAAATAAATGATAAAAGAATAAAAGAACTTATATATGAAACTAAAATAAATATAAATAAAAAGACTAAAAATATTAAATGAATAAAAAATTAACTTTCGAGACATTTATTAATAAAAAAAATTATAGTATTTTATTTTTTTCATATTATAATTACTTAATGTTATTTTAGGAAACACTTAGCGGTGAAACCAAGTATAAATTAGTTAATAACAACAGAAAATATGTTATTAAAATATAAGTTAATTATTATGAAATTTAAAAAATGATTTCTATGTTAATATTTTTGTATATAAAATATAATATTTACTATTGTATATTACTTAATTATCTAAGTTGCCTAAATACAACTTGTAACTAAAAAATAATGGATTAGATGAAAGGGAATTAAATCGAAATAAAATGTAAGTTAGAAAAGCCAGTGGGGGCTTAGTAGAAAAAAGAAAAACAAAATAAATCTTTTATTTTAATCTTTTTCTATGATTATAATCTACTAACTAAAATATTTAAACAATAACTAAAATAAATTGATGATAGATTATAATGGTAATCTAATCTTTAAGGTAGAAAGGGTATAAACAAATCAAGGTTTAGTTTGAATAAAAACCTCAAATTCATGCCACTTATTTTAACCTAATTAAATAAACTTGAATAAAATAATTTTCCAACAACGTCTTAAAAATATACTATCCTGTCTAAATACTACTTCTACAAGAATACGTTTACGTTTTTCTTAGTTTTCATCTTTCGACTCTGATCTTGGACAATTATTCTCATTTCTTCAACCATTACACATCAAAAATTTCTTTAATCCATTTTCAGTGTTGCTAGTGAATTGTTTGATAAAATTATCATAACGTTGAATTAATATAACCTTAAATTTCAAAAATAAATTAAAATTGAGACCTATTTGCTAAGTAACATGGATAAGAGACATCATAACAAAGCAAGGTTTGTAAAAGGTTAAAAATTCTATCTTGGTTCTCTAAGTTTTATAAAATATTCAATTAAATTTATAAAATTTGTTTGGTGGTTCAATTAATTTTTTAGTTTTTAAAAATATTTAATTTGGTTATTTTCGTTATATTAAACTTAGATTATAAGAAAAAATTAAAATCAATTTATCAAATATAATTGAGTCATTTTTAAAAACTATAAAAAATAAAATTAAACCAAATAGAAATTAAAAATCTAATTAAAACTTCTTATCAAAGTTAGAGAAGCAAAATAGGATTTTAATTTGGAAGTTCAACCTTCCGCGCAACTTGACAAGTGAAACATTACCGTTCAATCGTTACCGGTTAAACAAATTTTCAAATACCTGAAGAGGAAGAGCAATATCCAAATATTTCAAGAATATATATCATCTAAGTTTCAATCTTCGAGAAATTAAAGGGGGAACAATGTTAATAATGAGAAAACATGCAGACATAAAATTCCTAAACTACCACAGCCAGAAAGACGCGAGCGCCCCCAAAACAAGCCAAAACCCCGAAAAAGGTATTCAGGACAAGGGATAAAATCACAACATTGACACAATATCACAACAAACACAAACAAGAACACCCCTCCAAGACACTACAGCTACTCCTCTTCCTGAACCTCATCTTCGTCTTCATATTCATAACCATCACCCTCATCATCCGCAGTTGCATCTTGGTATTGCTGGTACTCCGATACAAGGTCATTCATGTTGCTCTCAGCCTCAGTAAACTCCATTTCATCCATACCCTCTCCCGTGTACCAGTGCAAGAAAGCCTTTCTGCGGAACATAGCCGTGAATTGCTCACTCACCCTCCTGAACATTTCCTGGATAGATGTAGAATTCCCGATAAAGGTTGATGCCATTTTCAGCCCAGTTGGGGGGATATCACAAACAGTGGATTTCACATTGTTGGGGATCCACTCCACAAAGTAGGATGAGTTCTTGTTCTGGACATTAATCATCTGCTCGTCGACCTCCTTCGTGCTCATCTTACCACGGAACATTGCAGAAGCTGTCAAGTAACGACCATGGCGAGGATCAGCTGCACACATCATGTTCTTGGCATCCCACATTTGTTGGGTCAATTCGGGTACGGTGAGAGCCCTGTACTGTTGGGATCCACGGGAAGTGAGCGGGGCAAACCCTACCATGAAGAAATGCAGACGAGGGAAGGGAATGAGATTCACGGCGAGTTTGCGAAGATCCGAGTTGAGTTGTCCAGGGAATCGAAGACAACATGTTACACCACTCATGGTGGCAGAAATTAGGTGATTCAGATCTCCAACTGTTACACAACAATGACAAATACAAAAATGTCAATCATAAAAATCAGAGAACAGAGAAACCCTTTATGTAACACAACACATAATAATAACAACAGCAAATAGAATATGAAGTGAACTCACAGCTTGGAGTGGTGAGCTTAAGGGTACGGAAGCAGATGTCATAGAGAGCTTCGTTATCCAAAACCATGCATTCGTCTGCATTCTCAACGAGCTGGTGCACTGATAGAGTTGCATTGTATGGCTCAACAACAGTGTCAGAAACCTTAGGGGATGGGAACACGGAAAATGTGAGCATCATTCGATCAGGGTACTCTTCCCTGATCTTCGAGATCAAAAGTGTCCCCATTCCAGAACCAGTTCCACCACCGAGAGAGTGGCAAACCTGAAATCCTGATAATATACGCAACATACACTCTTAGCGACATAATCACCGAAAAATAGACAATCACCAAATTCTGGGCAAGACAAAAACTGCCAAAAATTACTTAACAACAGTTAAATAAACTATACAGAGAACAACATCCACAGCTCACCATTAACTTCACTTTCAAAACATACTAAACAGTGTAAACAAAATTCTACCAATATTTACAACAATACGGGCAGTCAATTAAGCTAAGCATTATAATACTTACAAATCATCAAAACAAAAACGAGTTATCAGATTGAGATTCGTTCAACATACACACTAGCTTCACTCCTCAGTTGGAAATCAGAAATCACCGATTTTAACTCCGAAGAATACAACAACACTCAAACAAACACGAACCAAGAAATCAACAACAGAACATGAGAACATTATCAACTAAACAAAACCCTAAAAGAAGTCTGAGTAAGATTACCTTGAAGGCAGTCGCAGTTTTCCGCCTCCTTCCTGACAACATCAAGAACGGAGTCAATTAACTCAGCCCCCTCGGTATAGTGACCCTTGGCCCAGTTGTTTCCGGCGCCGGACTGTCCGAAGACGAAGTTATCCGGGCGGAAAATCTGGCCGTAGGGTCCAGATCTGACGCTGTCCATGGTCCCTGGCTCCAGATCCATGAGCACCGCCCTGGGGACAAATCTCCCGCAACTCGCCTCATTGTAGTACACGTTCACTCGCTCCAGTTGCAACTCATTGTTCCCCTGGTACCTCCCCGTCGAATCAATCCCGTGCTCAGCGCACACCACCTCCCAGAACTTCGCTCCGATCTGGTTCCCGCATTGCCCACCCTGGATATGAAGAATCTCACGCATTTTCGCTGAAAAGACGAGTTCAGAAAACACCAACGAGGAGAAAAGGAGGAGTGAAGCGCAGAAAGTGAAGTGAACGTGAACCCTCGTCTGTGCTGAAGAAGAAGACGAATAGCCTTTTATAGGACGGATTCGTAACGCCGTTAAGTGGGCCTTCGCAGTTAACGGGAGAATTGACGAGGCCGTTGGATTTAAGTGGGAATTTAAAATTTGAAAAGCGGACTGAAATTTTTGAATCTTCTGAACAAAAGTTCCTCCGTGATCAGGCTTATTTGTTCTTTGTATTTATCACCGTCTGATGGCTTTTGATTCATTTCCATCCGACCACGTGGCGAATTTTTGATTTTGAGATGTTCCTCCCTGCCGTTAATGCATGGAGGAGTGTGCCGGCTCTGACACGCTTCGGTTCGAGACAGTGAGGTTTTAAACAGAAGCGTTACGCTCTCGGTTGGCGCGTGAAATGACGCGCGGTGTGCATGTGGGAGCAAGTGGGGCATTGTTTTGGGTTTTTCGGCTTTGGGCCAGAGTGGCACGTGATTGCGGGCTGCTTCATGTGAGTTGCTCTTCTTTCTTCTAATTCTGTCTACGCTTCTCAGGTAAACATTTATTCTCAAATTAATAAATAAAAATATTTAAAGTGGCTACAATTGAAATATAAAACATAGATTCACATCTAATTTTTATTGTCTATTTTCCATGTGAGTGCTTCTTCACCTTCAAGGCTTCACTGGTTTGTTTATCTCTAACACTAACTTTATTTTCTTTCTCGTTTTTAAATTGCTTGCTTTGTGATGAAGCAAATAATCTTTTTCGCTTTCAAGATGCTTTGTGTTATCTATAAATTACCACATTCAACAAAAAATTGCACTTACTTACCAAGTTTGTATTTGATGTATCTAATTGTATCTCTACTCGAATATCAATCATAGTTTTAATGTACTATCTCTACTCGAATATCACAAAAACTTCTTCTGAAATTAATATTAAAAATCAATGACTGGTTTCAAAATTCTTATTTCTGTCAAACGTAAACATTGCTTATTTCAGGCTAATTAGGAAGGGGTTTGACTTGATAATTAATTAGTTATATTTAACTGCTAAAGAATTAAAGATAAAACTTTTTTTAAAATTTATTGCAAGATAACGGTATGATGATTTTATTGTGACCTTTATTATTATTACTATAAGTGCAAGAGTCAAACCCACACACATAAGACTCACACCTTTTGTGATCCAAAACCGTCTATTAGATGTAATACTTAAATTCGAAATTTGAATTTTTAACAATTTTTTTAGTTTGAGTTCCTTCTATATTATACGTTTTTCTTTAACCAAGTTGACATTTTTATACACCATTTTTATATAAAAGATATATATCATTTTCGGTCTAAAACTTTAAATATTTATCGAAGAATAAATAAATGGAGATAGTGGATTTTAATTTAGAAAAAGAACAAAGCAAGATTTTGCCATGAGAAGTGGCACTCATGTGTAGAGATTGAGAATTAACACCGATGCATTATTTCAACCAAAATGTACTTTCATGTCTGCTTGTAGGATCACTATACTAAAAAGTTAGATTAACACTTGAGATATCAGAGACGCAAAATGGACCATATTTTGGATTTACATGGTTTGTAATATTGTCCTTTGATTCCAGCTATGATGAAAATGACAGTTAGTATGGTCGAAGTTCCACCAGGGTGTGCAAACGTTTCTTTCACTCTAGCCAAAGATTGAAAGTGGACCCATTGAGAAGAAAACCATGTAGGGTCCTTTAACCATGGATTTATAAGAATAGAAGCAAAGGAAACATTAAGTGAGAGCAGAGGTAGTAATCACAAAACCCTTCATCACAAAGTCACCAACTTTTTCATACTTTTTAAATGGATCCAATGCCCAACTATAAAATAATCATTGTAACACCAAGTTGGAGTGGTTCAATGGCTTAATTATGCTCCTAAATTGCTTAATTAAGTCTTCCTTGTTATGATTTTTTTTTTTCTTTCTGTAGTTATCTTTGCCAGATACATGTTGAGGCAAAGGCAAAGGCAAAGGACTGATGAGACACTAATTTCAGAATCTAGTTGCACTTTCTCATCAACAAGTGACATAATAACTTACTATAGACATTTTCTATGAGCACTCATGCTTTAATAACAAGCAATATACTAACATAAGTTTTCAATATATGAAATATGGTTCTATATCTTAGTTTCTAAGTCCAATCTTCGGTCAAATCCGTCTATAAACAACTTGGATTATGTTCAGAATTTATATTAAATATAATGTTATCAGGACTTAATGTATTTGCTGTTTGCCTACACCATTAAATGTAAATATACTTTTCAAAAATAATAAATTAATTCATTTGATCAAAATATTTGAAGTTGGGATTAAGGTTTGTGTGTTCTCGAATAATTCTTAATCTGTTTGATTTACCACACTTTGTTTGATGGTGTTTTGGTTTTTAAGATAGAAAAAATTATCTTTTTACATTTATAGACTTGTATTAAGAGAATTTTATGCTATGTCTTCATAAAATACGAGATTAATTTTTACTTGAGTAGAATACTAAGAGAACACGTTTTAGATAATAAAAGGAGACGTAGTTCTTAAACTTACTTGTTGGTATTTGAGTAATGGGATCTTAAATAGGGAATAAGTGTAACAACTTTACGACTTTTAGCATTACATTGTGATATTTTCAATACAAAATCAGGAGCGGTTGTATTTGGAGAGGAAATTTTGAATATTCTTAGAGTTTCTGAAGTACTTATAACTAAAACATTATAGCGTCAAGTGTAGAACAAATAAACTTCATCTTACCTCCATGGAATAACACCGAGAGATCAACAAAACACCACCCACTAAGAAGTTATGATGGTATCCACTTCACTGAAGATTATGAGAATTGTGAACTAGTTCTGGCATCAAAACAAATAAGGCGAAAGAAAATATAAGGTCCAGTAAGCTTAAGAAAGGCTTTGTAAAGTGAACAACTTTTATCTTCTCACACAAAAATACAAGCAACTCCAACCCAAACACAAAAAGTTCCAAGAAGTTTGAAAGATTCAGGGTCATGGGAATGCAAGTGTGGGTAAGTAAATGTGAGATAATTGAATATCGTATAAAGATAAAAAAAATCATAAACTCATTCTCTTTAACTTTTAAGTCAATTTTGTATGTAGGGATATATCTTATTAGTTATCTTTCAAGGGATTCATGATTCCCCAAAATTTTTATTTTACTTTATTTTTTTAAATATGTGTAGTATATATTATATCGCTAAAAATTAAATTAGATAAATTTTTATTTCTATCATAAAGTATAATATTTAATGTTAATAAATAATAAACATAAAACTAAATATAATAAAAGTATTAAAAAATTATTGAGATATTTTTTATGTTATTTTTTTTTAAGTTTATCACGTATTATATTTAACCTTCACTCTTACGAATCTTCTTTTGTTTATGAAAAACAAAAAATTAAAAGTTAGACAAAAATTCATTCTGCTCTCATTTTTTATTTGTTCTCTTACATTTTTTAAGATAAAAAAGAAAGAATCTCTTTTCTTTTGATAGTAAAATGTTACTTTAATACTTAGTATTTTTTTTCATCTCATGAGTTTTTTATACATATATTTTTTTATAAATATAAAAGAAAAAATTATGTACCGTATATTTTTTTATAACTATTTTTAATTGTGAATTGATTATCATATATTTTTCTTCTAACATTACATCTCTCAATTATCGATTAGATTTTGATAAATTATTTTTTTATTATTAAACTGAAAAAAAAGTATATTGATGCATAATAAAATAATAGATTAATTTTGTTTGAAGTGATAAAAGAAAATATACTCGTGAATCAGATGAATCATATCTTAAAATTCGAAGAATTACAGGCAAAAAAGTTTCATATTAAATCTTTAAAACTTATTATAGAAAAAATATAAAATTAAAAAAAAAAACTTATTTAAATGAGTTCATATCAAATACAACTTCAAAACTATCATTTTTTCTGAATTATATGTACTTTTTTTATATTGTAGTGATAGTAATTATGTATATAAATTTTGAGTATATTATTTTGGCATCTTCAAATTTTTTGGTCAAAATCTAGTACTACTTATATATGTTTGGGTTGTTCTCATTATCAAGGGTTATACATATCATGTTATGTGAATAATGATACAAGTAAGGAATAGTAATGAATTGAAAGACTTCTCCTTTAGAGAAAAATGTCAATGTGACAATTATCTTTAGATTTTTAGTTGAAAATAGTATCAAGTTTTATATATGATTTTGACTGTTTATGTCATGTGTTGTTTGTGAACATCTAATTATTTAGGTGAAGATGTAATTTAAATTAGCTCATGTCTATATTATTATGTCATGTGTCTCTCGTGATCACTCATTTTTTCACATCAATATGTGATTTACATCTGAATTTGGTATAATGGAACATAATTTTCAATCCTTGATAAGAAAATAATGGATTAATCAATATCACGTTGTTATATATTACCAAAACTCAGACATTTTGCAAGCTCACAAAATTTACATGCCATTTTAAACTATTTTGCATATATAAGATGATATCAGAATTATATATCATGGAAATATTTGTTAAAACACTAATTGATATCATGTTAAGTGTTTAGTCGATTTTTTTTTAAATATTTTTTCAACTTATTTGTTGTTAATTTCTCTCGAATGATCTAAAATAGAAGATCTTTTTAATGTAAAACAGAAAATGTCTAAACCTGTTCAACAAAAAACCTCAATTTTCACCTACTTTCTATGTTTGATTTAAAGATGTTTCTTAAAATGTCCAACACACAAATAGCAAGGGTCTCGACTATGTCGTCTATGTGACTTTTACATTGAAGAAAATATTAGTATTTTTAATAGTAAAAGGTCCATGAAATGGACATATTAACCTGAGAAAATATATTTATCATTAATATCTTGATGAAGGGTATATGATTGGATGTAATTGTTTTCAAACATATCTTTAATATAACCCTTTTTGTCTAAACAAACGGCATTCTTCACATATACTTAACAGATCCCTAAATTTTGTTTGTCATTTAATTCTCAAAAATTGCTCGAGAATTTTGTTGAACAGTTTCCCATTCTTTATTAGTCTATAAAGCCATTTATTATTAGTCTATGATGAAAAAATATTATTTTTCTAGCTATCCACCATATCCAAAAATCATGACATATACAGTAAATTTTCAAATTATTAATTTTAAAATCACTCTCTCTGGTTAGGTTCTTTGATTCCGATGTAGTGGCAAAATGTACTAACCACCATCTAACTTGCATTCACCAAATAGGTGTGTGGTCAAATGAAAAAGAAAACAACTTAGCACTTAACAAGGTTGTAGATATGGAAAGAATCACAGATATTTGCATATACCTAAGTTACATAAGGTATTGACATCACTCTCAACCCAAGACCTTAAGTCAATGGGTTTATGGGTCTTTATTCTTATATAGTGCTCCACTTTCTCATTTTTAGCCAATGTGGGACTTACAATCACACTTGGATTCCTAACAGTATCATTTAAAGATAAACTTTCGGGCTCCTTTCAATTTTTAGTATCTAAAACGTGGTTTTGAGGTTTTAAACATGAAACCTTTGTAAGTTAAATGTGAATATGTAATTAGTATAATTAAGTTGAAATCACTCTAAATAGTTTCATTTACCTTTTATTTCTAAAATATCACTTTAACTTTTAAACTTGAATCCTAGGTAAATGCGAGTATATGATTTCATCTTAAGAAAAAAGCTATTTTGAGTAGTTTTTAATTTTTAAACCTAAAACATGATTTTGAGGCTTCACCGTTGATATAATCATGTTATATCTTAATAGAGATGACAAAACGAGACATATTAAATGGGTTGGTCCACTAGAAAAAAAGCATGACATGTTGACATTTTATATTTATTGGTCCACTTAAGTTTGACCTGTATAACGTGCAGTCCACACAAGCTCAGAACAAAGTGGAACATGCCAACATTTTGTAAGATTCTCAGTTCTCACTTTTTAACCACCTATCGCGTGGAGGCATCTCTATCTTTGTCGATTGAAACAACAAAACTTAATATTTGATTAAGAAAGTGTTGTGATGATACGAGAAAAATACATAAATCATAAATTGTTGGAGAACATGCAAAATGCCATCAATACTTATCATGTTAAGGTCAAATCCGATAAATTTAAAACCCCTTAAGATGCATAAATTCAAAGATTATTATTTTTTATTTATGAAATCTCAAACGTCAAATATTTTTACTTTTATTTATTAGGAGTGCACTCTAAATAATACAAACATATCCACCTTGAAGTCGCATTCAAAAAAAAGAAAAGATAGTGAAACAAAAATGTTGATCACTATGCAATTCGAACCGTAACATTCACTACACTTTTTAAAAGTGAAGCATGTCAACCTAACTCATATTTTATGGATCTAAGTAAAAGACGGACCTAATTGGACATATCTTCTAACCATGTAATTTGTATATATCTATGTGTTTGTTGACTTACAATTTATTTTTATTTATCTATTTGGACTTTCGTTATACAATCACATGTGTTCTGTTTAAGCGTCATGTTGCAATTTCTCATGTTTTTTTTTTAGAAAACATTAAAATGTACTACACAGTTTTAAAACATTACCTGGCTTTTTAAAGGATGAAAAAAACACATACATGAATAGTTGAGGATAAAATCACATATTAAATGAATATTCACAAAAGTAATGTATTTTATAATCCGTTTTTATTAATATAATGAATACATATATCTGATTTTATTAATAGAATAAATACATATACATAAATATCAGTTATTAGTTAATAATTATTAGTGAATTTTATTTTAATACCTTTTAACAAATATATTAATCATTAAATTTTGATTTTATATATTTTATTTATTGAAACTTACAAAATTGAATTTTTTTTTAAATTAACTATTTAAAATTTATATTTTTGTATAGTTCATTTAATACAAAATTTATTTATACGTAATTTTATTAAAATTATATTTTTATCTAAATTTATATTTTAAAGACTTACTTTTGATTAATTTTATTTAAACAGTAAAATAAAATATAACAAATATTTGTGACCATTCATAAATTTGTGGGTATAAACAAATTGTAAATATTTATTCACGAATATCTATCAAATAAGGAGATGCAAATTTTTTAATACAGAATAGATAGGAAATAGACTCTACTTATATCTACACTAACCAGTTATCTTCGATTCGTAGATTTATTGTTTCACTTTTAGTAAAACTAATATTTGTGGAACATGACTTTAAATATTAAAATTATATTTAAAACATGATTTATATTTTAATCTTTAGTTTAATTTCACTAATTTAGTATTTTTATTCAAAACTTTAACTTAAAAACATTAATTAAAACAAACTTTAAAATATACTAACCTTTCAAAATATAGTAATATCAATAGCGTGGAAAATGTTTACCATTAATATAAATATATTTTGTAAATTTCACAATAATATATTAATACAATTCTTTAATTCTTTAATAGTTCAAATTATAAAAATATACTATTTATACATGAGCAACTACAATTAATTCACATAATTGCATACAAATAGTTGATACTATACTTGATTACCCAAATACATGTATCTAAAATAGAAATTATTGGAGATATGTACTTGCTGTGTTACCTTTATATTGCTCTTCAAAATTATTATCAATGAGTTTCACCCTATCACACACAAGGTTAATCATCTATAATCATCTAAGGTCATTATCCTGCTTTAGACTAAAACCTTATGTTACTCTCGTCACATGAACCATTGTACTCTATTTGAGTGTGAATGATCATTAAAGTTTCAGGATGTCAATCTACAGTCCAATACATATACTAAATTAACACCACCATAAACTCTCCCCATAAGATGCATGGAATTACGTTAAACACAAATAATGCTCGTGTGTGTGTGTATATATATACATACACACATACACATATCAATAATTTAATCTCAAATTCCAAATATTAAACAATTACAAATTTTGCAACAACATACCAGGTAAAGTATAAAAAACACCACATCATTCTTGCACAACTTCATACATTATATATATATATATATATATATATATATATATATATATATATATATAAATTATCACTTAA
>Ga0214543_1008278_pt1 | contig 17176 bp, 5 predicted proteins | sample CNSS2metaG_FD_160094 | JGI IMG/M metagenome (GOLD analysis project Ga0214543, IMG submission 160094) | Root nodule microbial communities from cowpea collected in UCLA plant growth center, Los Angeles, California, USA - CNSS2 | ecosystem: Host-associated > Plants > Roots > Nodule | place: USA... | reverse complement strand
TGTGGAAGGGTATTTGGAAATAAAAATGCAAATAAGGACTGGATTGCTCAGGTCCTTATAGACAGGTTTATGAATGTTGGTATTATGACTGTGGCTCAAATTATTGATGAGGTGAAGAAGACATATAGTGTAGGTAAGACATATAGTGTAGCTACAAGTTCCATTTTCATTACAAATACTAAGACATAACAGTAACCAAAAGTTTGAAATTCCATTACAATTCCAATAATATCATAATCACAACTACAAAAAACTTCCCACTACAGTAATCTCAAACATTGCAATTAACTTTGAACAACAGCATGAACACCATTACAATTGTTGAGACCCACGATATCACAAATAAAAAAAACAGGAATGTCCCAATTTTTTTCTCTTGTTGCAATTTCATATTCAACTTCTCATTTTTCTTCATCAAATCAAGCATAATTTTCTCCCTTTTCAAAGAAACTTCATCTTCTTTACCTTTTTTCCCACCATCAACTCTTTTTCCACCACTGGCTTCACTTTCTTTTTCTTTCCATTGAAAATCAGATTTGTCGTCGTTAACCCATTCAAAGTAATTACAATGTGAATTGGTCTGCCAAAGAAAAAGATGAAACCATTACCACAAATACAAAAGCAACATCCAATAAGTCACGGGATTTGAAACTTACAGCCCAATTTCGACATCTCCAAAATAATCTCCCTTTGTTTTTCACAGTAGATGCCTTTAGGAGCAACAATCTTTCCCCACACCCACAGACTTGGGATGACATTTCTGAAGATGACGCACAACTTTGCGACATTTTTGAACCTGTATTCCGCGGCGTACATGGAAACCCTTTACTACCACTCTTCATCAGTCAAGAACACAATAACTATGCCAAACTTTGCCTGCCCAGTGACGATATGCAGCAATTCCTCACTATCTCGAAGCCCCAATTCACAAATTTCAATTTTAGGGTTTCAAAATTTCCCAATCCCTCTTTTATTTGGATGTCATTCTCTGTAATTAGCACGTGCAGAAACACACTCCACTTACACAGCTTAAAACGGGATCCATACGTGGCAGTCTGTTTGCCAGGTGTCAAACAAAACTAACAGCGTCCAAAAAGGAGGACTATTTCCAATCGTTTCAAAATATGAGGGACCAAATTGGAGCAAACGTTAGTTGGGGGACTATAAACAAAATCGCATAATACTTGAGGGACGAAAAACATAATTAACCCTATTTTTTTTGGTTGGTTTTGAAAAGTTTTGCATGTGATTCTAATAAGGTAAAGATGAATTTCTATTGGTCCAAACACAGCGGCGAAGCTCTTAAGAAGCACACGGGCCATGCTTCCCCAAACTTTTCTATTTTTATTTTTATTTTTTAAAATTATGTTTTTAATTTTTTTTTCAAGTTATGTATATTTTTAAATTTTTTAAATTATATGTATCCTTTTAAATTAGATAGTATTATATTGAAAAAATAATAAAAATTAAATTAGGTATTTTTTTATTTCTTTTATAAAATATAATATTTAATGTTAATAAATAGTAAAATATAAAATCAAATATACTAAAGAAAAAAATTATTAAAATAATTTTCATTTTTTCTTCTCATTATTTTTTGAGTTTTTCATATGTTGTACTCATCTCTCAACCCCACCTGATTTCTTTTGTTATATAAAAAAAAAAGTTAAACATAAACTCCTTATTTTTGCTCTCATTTTTTATATCTTTTCTTCCATTTTTAAAGAAAAAAAGAGTTAATTTTCTCAATCTCTCTTGATAATGAAATACTTGTTTAATATTTAGTACTATTTTTTATCTCATGACATTTTGTATATTATTTTTTATGAATATAGAAGAGTAAGTAATGTATTATTTGATTTTTTTTACAGACAATTTTTATGTGGAGTTGATTATCATAATTTTTTGTTATCTCTAAATTTTTGGTTAGATTATGATAAATTATTTTTTTAACTTGTTTTTTAAATAGGTATATTGATGAAAAAAATCCATTTTTTAAAATTGATAAAAGAAAAGTGAAGATCAAAACATGACAATATCGTTGGTCATAGCATAACAATGAAATGAAATATTTGTGATGACTTTTGAATCGATATATGCACATTAGTAAAATGGAAAATGAATATGTTGTAAATAATATGGTTATTTATATTGAAAAAAAAATAGTTGAAAAATTTAATTATGATTGAATTATTTGATTAGTCCAAGAATATGAAAAAACAATGGACAATCCTTCAGATATATATAGTTTTTTTTATAGTTATAGCTATACTAAATTTTCTATTCATTTTTATTGAATTAGTGACAATAATGTTAAATATATAAATTTTAAGTATATTATTTTGGCTCCTCTAACAATTTTGGTCAAGATCCACCACTGCTTGGCTTGATATATTATGCATGATTTATGAATTATGTAGAGTTGCTAGACAAAAAAAAAACTATTGTTGGATGAAATTCAATTAATTGAAAACATGAGAAGTTTGGTAGTTGATTGGGCCAACTCCTATTGAACAAAGTTCAATTAATTGAAAACTTGAGAACTTTGGCCATTTGACGTATTATTTTGTTAAAACTTTCAAGGATTTTTTGATGGGTGAGCATCCCTTGTCATCGAGCAAGCAAGTTTTTGGTTGGACAAGTAAAATCTCTAACTTATCATCTTTTGTGTAATTATGTTGTTTATCAACTATAATGATTATGTATTATACGAGAACACATTATGTTGTAAGAGTATAGACGGACTTTCTTATAGACATAGGGGAGAGACATGTCTCCCCCAAAATTTTTTTAATTAATTTTTTTTATATATTTTTTAGAATTATATATATATATATATATATATATATATATATATATTATTTATATTAATTTTTTAAAATTTTTCTTAAAATCTCATACATAGTCTTTTATCTTTATCTTTTTTCTTTTGTATCTCCACCCTTTTCTCACCTCTCCCTTTTTATATCAATTTTCACCCTCCATTTCCCATCCTTTTAAAATAAAAATGCAACATGGTAAAATTAAGGAGTTAAGTAATATTTTGGACCGGTCAATTTCTTCTTTATTTTGTACTTTTTTTAAACAATTTGTTTTTCTTTTCCATGTGATAAATTTGTCTAGTGTGTACCACTAGGCGGTGATAAAACTATTTTTTCCAAAATATATGAGACAAGTTTATATTAGAAAAATTATGATGAAGAGTAAAAGAATTTGATTTTTTTTTTCAAAACAAATGCTTGTGATGAAGATAAAAAAAATGCATCTATCTCAATTAAACTTGAGAAATTTCATGAGAATCCAAGAATTAAAGACAATAAAAAACAATTCTCTAACATTCTTAGAGTTATATATAATGAATTTGAAAAAATCTAATTTGGCACCTGAATATTTTGTCCAAGTTCCGCCTAGGACAATCTTAGTAATGACGAGGTGAGGATAGAAAATGAATTATATTTTGTAGCTATTATTTTGTTCTCTTAAAAATGTGTATGTATATTTATATTTTGATTCTTTTGTAATAAATAAGTTTTATTTTGAAAGTTAAGAGAAAAATGTAAATATATTAACATAAATATCTTAAAAATTAAAAATTAAGTGTGTCGACTTTTGTTTCACCTTGACTATAATATTAATATTGTTAAATTTAATATATCATTTATGATTATATGAATCTATAATGTTGTTAAATTTAATGTATCATTTATAATTATATGAATTATAATATAATATTTTAAATAATGTCTATAATATTTTAAAAAGTAAAGATCTAATTATTTAAACAATTTTTGTGAAAAAAAATATTTTTAATGGATTTGAATGGCTTACAAATCACATCTTTCTTGGAGTCAAAATAATTATTTTCACGTCATGTTTCAATTTATTTATCAAGAAATTGTTGCGATTGATGAGTAACTATAATTTTCATACACATTTTTTTACATTCATTTGACATTATTTTTCGTTACCTTTAACTCATCTTTTTCTTCTACAAATATAAAAGTAAGGATGACATGCAGGATAGGCAGTCAAGCAGACCGATCCATAGACCTGTAGTGAAAAGCACAGGACAGACTGGTATTTTGAGCTTGCTAGCTTGCATAAGCCCGACCGCACAACCTGTAGCCTGTGTGGGTTTGGGATGGGACAAGACGGGCTGGCTTACTAGCCTGCATTACTTTTTGCATATATAATTTGATACATGCTTTTTGCATATTTTTTGAAGCTGCACATGTAAGTTGTTTACTTCCAGATAATTATTTATTTATGATGTTGCACATGTGTAGGATTAGCAGTTAAATTTTGTCCACAAATTCATGTATGCAATATTTATTTGCTATATAAAAAATATTTAATTACTGAAGAAAAGCATGCCAACATACCAATACCAATGCGAGACAAACCAATATTTTTAGCTCAGTTATTATCCCATAATTTAATTAAAATTTTAGAATATATATATAATTTAAATATAATATCGCAAACTATATTTGTATTTATAATAAATATAATACATTTGTATAATTTTATATATTATATTTATATATATATATATATATATAATTTAATTTTACATTTAAATATTGTAAAATATTTATTTAAAAGTTAATTATAAACATAGCTTGTTCATGCGAAAACAATTAAGGAATATCAGGGAACACAAATAGCATCTACTCCAATCCTCGACTTCTCGAATTGGTCTCTTCTTGACTTGTATGTGTCGTCTCTTAACATTGGCGGTCCGGACCCTTAAGGGGTTACCTGTGGGAAGGATTCCGACCGATTAAGTCAACAAAAGGCTCTCAAAAGTCAAATATCAGATTAATGAATTAATGAAAGCGTACCTTTAATTGTTGATGTCCACATGTATTTATAAAGTCATTAATTATGTCTGCCCCTGTTATGAGTTGGGCCCCTTATTAGCCATTTTGGGTCAATAATCAGGTTCTCGATGGGCTTGGGCTAAGCCCAAGTCCCGAGCCTCTGTGGGGCCTAAATTTGAAGTTAACGGATCTTGATCGCACTGTATCTTTTATAATAGGCGGCCTAGGCCGTTATGTATGTAATTTTGTGGTTGACTATCCGTCTACTGCTTTTATCGTAGGACTATATATAAACGCCTCATGTTTATCTAAATGTGCCTTGATATACATAGCTACTCAAAAAAAAGTTATTTTCTATTTTTATAATTAGTTAATAGTATAAAATTAAATTAAATCATCACTTTTATATAATCTAGTACAAAAGAGATACGTATCTCTGTTTTTTTAAACATAATTAAAAAAAATGTAAATATGAAATCTGTTTGTCGAAATTTCATTATATAGTTATAAGTTATAAATATAAATATATAGTAGTGAAGAATTTATAGTATATAACTACTTCGCATATTAAATGTATACATCAAACTAAGATTTTTATTAGTTTCAAACCAAAATAATATATAAAAGGTTAGAATTTAGGACCACAATTAAATTCTGAACCACTTTAAAACAAAAAGATTTTATAATGTTTTTAAAAAATAAGATTTTTTTTTTTTGGAAAATAGTTATAGTGAAAAGAGTCTAGAAGGAAATACATTACATAATTTTTTAATATTTAAAGAACGTGACTTTTTATTTAAGTATATTTCCTCAGGAGAGAAAATTATTTATTTTTCTTAAAACCTTCTAAAAGAGTTAATCTTAAAGAAAGTAAAAACAATTTCATGAATAATTATAGAATAATTTTTATATCTAACCTTTTCCTCATATGACAGGAGAATCCATCCGTGGATTTTCCAAATCTTGGAATCATCTTTTCTTCCTCAATTAGTTTTTCTTAAAAGGTCTATTTTTTTTTTTTTGTTTTTTTTTTTACAGTAACATGACATTAAGATAGTTAATTATCATCGTGACTCACATTGCAAATGCGTTTTCCTACCGTGAAAACGTCAGGGATCAATATTCACATTCTCATGAGTTTTTCATGACCATTAATTAATTCACAAACGGTTAATTTGAGATTTTGGAAACTCGCCTTCAGGATTCGAATAGAATCTCTCACTAGCTTTTTCCCAAATCTTCGTTCATCTTTCTCATCTCATCCTCTTTAATGAAATTGCCGCAAAAGAAATTTTTGAAAATAGGTATTCACACAACCAAAACATTTTACATTCTCACAAAAAGAAACAAAGCAAAATTTGCCTCATCCTCCCACTTTTTCGCTCAGTCTGTTTAATGTATACATCTAAGTCAGTAATTTCTGCACATCATTTTCAGTCAGCGATTCCTTTCTTGCCTGTGATTCAATCCACACTTTTCTGTTAATCGCCCGAGCGAAGTTAAGCATCCGAAGCAAGCTCCGCCTACCAGCATTGGTCCGTTTCCCATCTCCGCGTCGCGTAAAACGTCGACGAGTCATTCTGACTAAGAGGAACCGGAAACTGGCGGTGTCTTCCGCCGTTCACCGCCGTCAGCGTTCGATCGTACATCGCCCTTGCCGATGGATCCGATAGCGTCTCGTACGCGCTTCGGATCTGAATGAAGTTTCCGTCGGCGGCTTCGCCAGTTCTGACGTTCTCTGCCGAATGCCGCACCACCGCGTCGGGATGGTAGCGCTTCGCGAGGCTCCGGTAAGCCGACTTGATCTCCGTCGGCGACGCGTGGCGCTCGATTCGCAGCACCTCGTAAAGGCTCGGTGCCGGCAGCCGCACCTGGACCGCTTCCGCCGCAACGGCTCGGATAGAGTTCCGGCGGTGAGAGCCGGTGGATGAGGAAAAACGGAGCGAAAAATCTCCGGCGGCGAGATTGTGCGTCGTCATCACCGGAAATTGAACGTAACGTTTAGATAAGAGGTTCTTTTGCGAGGTTGAATTGAAATTGGGTTGAGGGGTTTTATATAGAGGTCAATGAAGGAAAGATAGATAGAGTAAGGGGTAAAAGGGTCATTTAGCGCCACGAGGGATGGGTGCTTAACTGTGTGGGGTCTCGATTTCTATAAAATCGCAAATGCTGACGTGTCCCTGATACTGTGCGTTTTACTACGGCTTCTAGAAGGCCCATATTTGTGGGATGGGTCAACACTTCGGGTCCACTCCACTTTCTTGCATTTTTTAGTATTTTTATGATAAAATATCTTTATTTGTTTTTCTATTGCCAATGTAATAATAAATAACTTATGCGATTTTGTGTAATGAAAAATTTGTTTCAACATTTCACTTTCTCTTAATAAATGTTTTTATAAATAAAAAATATTATTGAGAAAAGATATTTTAAAATATGTAAAACTTACTATCTTAATATAATTTTGTTAGTTTTATTTAAACTTTGTATTAGTATTAATCAAGTGAACCTATTTTTTTTAATAATTATCATTTGTATTTTTTGGAGAAAAGATTAACATAAAAATGTAATTAATCTTTAAAAAGGTTGTATTCAAAGTTAATTGTATATTAATATTAATTTTTCTCTTTAATAAACATATGTTTATTCAAAATAAAATATTTTTTTAACATGCTTTGAATTCAAAGATTTGGTTTAAAAGAGACATGCATGGTTGTTAGAGTTTAGATTTTTCTTTTTTTGAAGGGTTGGTGTTTAATATTTGAGAGAAAAATGCCAAGAAAGTGAAGGCAATTGAGAAATGGAGTTGGATTGGTTGAATAATGATCTTTCAAAGTGGTTCCTTTCCTCTTGAATTCTATATTTCTTAGAGACTCACATTACTCTTCTTTTCTTAATTCACACGCACTTTGCATACTTTCCATTTTTTCTTCTTAATCATTCACAAATTCATTCTTATGGCTTGTCAATTCAAAACTAGCCTAAATTATAATGTACTTCTTCTACTTTCCTCATAGGTTGTTATGCATGGAGAAATAATAGAAAATAAAATGGTTCTTCTTCACATCATCATATAGTTTTAAATATATTTTGACTTCTTTTCCAATGATCTCAATCACTTTCTTAGTGCTCATAAAGGTTTTCTTTAATAAACATTATCTTCCTCCACTTCGTTAACTATGAACAAACACTTGCCCCAAAAGAGTCAATAAAATTGATTATTGAATTTATTTAAAATTGATTTTATCATAGGATTCAACTCGTGCCAACAAATCTAAGTTGTTATCATTAATCAAATCACGTTATGTGATTTCTGTAATCTAACAGTAACTGCGTAACTATTTTTGGATACGAACACAAATAATAATAAAATAAATGAAAGGTTTTTCAGTTTGTAGATAAGATTTCACTATCATTATTAGAAACGGATAAGGATAAGTAGTTTAAGAGGATAAACTAAGAAAAGAGATACACAAGTATTGTAACAAAATGGAAAAAGATAAAAACAAGTGCTGTTATTAATATGATCTAAATAACTTCCATCCCACTGTAATAAGTTTATTGCTCTCAAAAAGCTTGAAACTCTATTTATGGACATTTATAATTCATTTAATATTGGAAAAAAAACTGTGTGTATTGTTTCTGGTTAAAATAACCGTAAAGAAAAATAATTATATGCATTACAAACATAATAATTTTGCATGATCAGTATGGTATTCAAACTATTTGGTATGTGATTGAAATAGATTTTTAATAGAATTCAAACTATTTAGTTATCATTTACTATATCATTTATAGATATACAAACTTAAATTAATAAACCTTCATTGATTATCAATTCTAAAATTTGTTAATAGATTAAATTTTTAAATTTTTAGACGGACTCATAGAATATATATAATGCAAATCTTTCATATTTTAAATTATCAATTTAATCCATATGGATTCTTACTTATCTTCTTTTTACTATGTTTGGAAATTATTATGATTTTACTTAATTAGTAACTAGGTTGCAGATCCAATAACCTAAAAAACCTAATAATATATATATATATATATATATATATATATATATATATATATATATATATATATATATATATATATATAACTTTTGAATCGCTGAGAATTTTTATAAGAATTTTGTAAGATTACAAAGTAATTTTGGTGTTTAATAACTTTAAAACAATATAGATTTTTTTTTTTTAAATTACTTGAGAATCATCTTTACATATTTCTATCACATGATAAAAAATAACATGATTAAAGAGAAATAAACAATTATACTTGTAAAAGTAATTATTATAGATATATGATAATATATAAAAAAAATAATTTTGTTTAATATATAATTTCGCATCTTTTCTCTTAATTATATTTTAAATTTTTTAAAAATATTTATAACAAAATATGAGAGAAAATGTTCACTTTCATCTTCATATTTTATATTTCTATTTTATCTTTGATTATATTTTAAAATAAAATTTATATATAATATTATAAAATTATATTTTTAATTTTCATCTTTAATTATATTTAATATTAAATAAATATATTAAAATGAGAGATTATTGAAGATTTGATTCTTTTTCAAGTTATGGAAGGAAGAACGTGCGGAAAAAAATTTCTTTCCAGAAGCTCTTGATTGATTGTAATGTTTTTCTTCCCTTATATTTTTCAATGATTTTGTCGACTTCAGATGTAGAAGTGCAAAAGTGAGTGATGAAAAAAAAAATAATACTTTATTTTATTTCTTTAACAAGAAGAGTAGATTTATAAAACAAAATTAGAGATTTTTGTAATAATGTAACCGTTATACTCTATAATATTATATATTATAATTGACCTCCGTTTATATTGATATAATATTAAAGTTTTTTTTTATTCTTACAAAAAAAAATTTAAGTTAAAAAAAATTATTTAAATTATTATTGACTTGAACATTTAAATCATATAAAACTATTGTATATAGAAAAATGCACCTTCAAAATCTTTTTTACTTAGCCTTTTAGCCGTCAAAGCCTTTGTAACTTCTATTTGTACAACATCCTAGACATAAAATATTTAAAAAATTTTAGAATATACTAATTAATCCAAAGGCTTTCAAATTGGAATTGGAAAATTATACAAAACATTTTTTTTATTTTATAATTACTTCTCACAATTATTAAAAAACATTATATCAATACTTCTTTTAACATTATACTAAGCATTCATAAAATATTATAAAGTGTATTATGAAGATCTAAATATGAATATTTAAGTCGAATAGAGTTTAATAAAGTGATATTTCAATATCTTATTAATAAACAACTATGTTACAAATAAGTTTTCAAATCAATTTTTCTATATTCGAATTCATTACATAAAATCTTATTATTTTTTTAAAATTTATTTCTCTTAATCTTTTTCTACTTTTTTTTTTTTAAATCTAACTCATCATTCATTTGTTCTTCAATCAGACACCATTACTAAGTTCAAACATAGAATTCTACAACATAGAATTTTACAACTCTATCGGATCAAAATCATAAATGCAGTGAGTTCTTTTTCTACCCTTTTCTGGAGTCAAAATTGTGTTCATATGTTCCATACGAATACGATCAGGTTGCATGTGACTCAATTATACTTAAAATGATTCTCTGCCTATTTGTGATTTTAGTAATATGTTCAGATCATTGATATGATATTTTTGTGTGTAGATAGAATTATTTGTGAGAATTATTTGTGAGAGTAAGCTATTGGAGCAATACTTTAAAAAGCTATAGAAGTATCAAACAAGATAAGGGAAACTAGATATAATTATTGTCGTTTTGTTTTATTTGGACTGACTAGTTGATCCTTAGTAATTGTGATTTAGATTGAATGATTGTCATATTATGATTGTTATTTTAGATGCATGGAATACTCTTGTTTGAGTTGGCTTGGTATATGAGAAGTGAAAATGTGTTATTTGTGATGATTGTTAAAGTTGTTTTTTGAGTTGTGAAATTAGGGGTTATCACTGTGAAAGGGTACTCGTAACTCTAATGAGTTTATTTAAGCACATCGGTTCTCTTTAGATGTGTATAGAGAAAGAAAACACTCAATTTATTGCCATTTTTGTTTTATTTGGATTGACTGGTTGATCCTTGATAATTGTAATTTAGATTGAATGATTGTCATATTATGTGATCTTAGATGTATAGACTAGTCTTGTTTGAGCTGGCTTGCTCTACGGAAAGTGAAAATGTGTTATTTGTGATGCTTGTTAAAGTTGTTTTTTGAGTTGTAAAATTGCGATTTAACATTGTGAAACGGTACTTGTAACTCTAATAAGTCTATTTATTAGTTTTGTTTAGATGCATATAGATAAAGAAAACACTCAATTGCAGTTAGAAGGACTACCTATTATGCATATTTTTAGTATGCGTTATGTAGACTCACTGAACGAGTATCAAATTTGGGTTTGGCAGAAAGTTAGGAGAGGCCTCCTTGTTGGGCGAGTGGACTCTTGCTGAGCGAGTAAGTGAACTCGATGGACGATTCTGTGATGTGGTATGAAATATATGTTTTGATATATGAATGATCTTTGAGAAACTATTGTGTTTTTGGAGTGATTAGAGTTTTAAAGAAAAGTAAACTTGCTTTATAATGAAAGAAATTGTTGTGATTTGATATGTTGCATGTGGTGGGATGAGAAGGTAGTAATTTCTAGGGAGAAATGCTACTATGTTTGGTTGATGTGTCAAGTGTATTGATGTTAGAGTTTATAGTGAGACTACATGCCTTTACTAAGTAATTGAACTCATATAGGAGAAGATACTTAAAGTAAGAGTTGAAGGAGGTTCTTATAAGTAGATTTGGCGTTGGGGGTTAAGTTTACAAATGAGTGATTTACCCTATTATACTTCGGTATTAGATGTGGGCATGAGATGACAATGACCATTTAAGGGAAGGATGAATATGTGCATGGTCTCATATTCTAAACAATATACTAAGTTCTTTGAATGTCGTGTTTCATGTATGATGAGTACGAAAGAGTCATGAGTTTTTTTGTGAGTGATAACTCAACTTATATACTTTCATATTAAAGTTTATTGTACTCCTTTAATATCTTTGTTTCTTTTATCTTTCAATTTTAACTTAAATTTAGATTTGTAATTTTTTAAAAACTTTAACAGCTACAACATCACTCGAGCAAAGATTGACAACATACATAGTTATAGATAAATATAAGGAAAATATTTATACTATTTTTCAATGTTATATTTGAGAGAAAAAAAATGATAATTAATTTGGTGGCACCAACAGCGTAAAGAATCTCATAAAAAGTATAATAATTAAAAGAAAGCGACTAAAAATATTTGTTGTACCAAACGCCAGGGAACAATGGTTGTGGCCATGTCCCACTTTCTAGAAACCTAGAAGACAAAGAAAAGTGGCCACACATGGCATTGTAATGGCCAAAATAACACCAAGTTCATGATATTGTAAAATATGAAAATATTATTTTTTCTAAAATAGTGTCAACTATATAAAGTCTATAAATTAATTTGTAGGTGAAACTTAGTTTTCACATTTCTTTCTGAATCAAATTTTTCAAATGGATCGATAAATTGATTTGACAAATTTTTCGCATCTAAAAAATTCAGTAATTTTACTCAATATTTTAATTCTTTTAATTATAATTATTAATTGAAGTTTTATTACTAAAATAATTTCATCGTTTGCTTTATAATAACCCTTTCTTCTCTGTCCATTTTTTTTCATATTACTCAGGTATCTGGTATCTGAGAAGTTGTGTTTTTTTATATCATGAATGAAATTTTTAAAGCATACAACCAAAAGAAATGAAATTGTCACTTAAGTGAAGATTTGAAAAAAGTATATATATAGAATTATCACTTAAAAAGAATTCAAAATTATAATATAGTGATAAATTCTTCCTCACTATTTCTTTATTCATAATCGAAAAATAAATTACACCATATCAATAAAAAAGAAAAAATATCTCAAATATTAGTTAAAAAAAATTAAAAAATGGGTTTAATCAATAATTTGGTACTATATTTAAATAATTGATTCATTTGGTCATTGTATTTGTTTTTGACTCAATTAAATCTCAATTAGTTAAATAGAGTTCATGTGATCTTTTCTGTTAAATTGATGTTGACATTGTTTGAAATGGGACCACTTGTTAGACTTATAAAAGACTGAATTAATAATGTGGTTCCTATATTTTTGTTTATGATTCGTTTTTACACCTATATTTGGTTTGGACTTAATTGAGTTCTTGTGTTATTTAAAAAGAAACAATGTGACCTTATGTGAAATCAATCTTATTATTGTTAGGAAGTAACCACTCCGAGTTCAAACCATCTTTTATCTCTAATTCCTTCTTCTCTAATGACACGATCGCACCGAGATCATTTTCTTTAGATCCAAAACTGCCTCCTTCAGATCCAAGATTTTCGTTAATATCTAATGCATTGCAAAACATGAACACACAAACCTATTTGTGGTTTTTGGGTTTATTTCCAAAATTCGTGAAGGACAAGATTCGTAAAGGATGACACTGATGGAAAAAAGACCACATTGTGTCCATATATAAAAAAATAAGGATTCAACTTGAATCAAAAGAAAAAATGTAGGAAATAAAATTACTAATTAAGTCTTTTATTTGACTAAAACGTCAGTCGCCTTTTAAATATCATTAATAGTAATTTAATGGGACACTTAGTTGACTCTACTTAAAAAATATTAGGATTCAATTGAGTTAAAAATAAATATAAAGAAAAAAAAACAAAAACTTGAATATGAAAATTAAATTACCAATTAAACAAAAATTTATTTATAATAACTCTTACAACAAATCTATATATTCAATTTATTTATTTATTTTGACTTTATTTGTTATTATTATTTATATGTTTCTTTAGTTTCTCCTATTCCTCCAATTGGCAGTAGAATTGAACATTGGTCATATTAAGTTAGATTGAAATTGAATTGGTTACCAATTTTATATAATTCTTAAATTTAATATTTAAATCTTTTAATAATTTTTTCTTGACTGTGCAATGATTTTTCTTGACTATTAGTCATACTAGAGACGGATTGTGTGACTTTTTGAGCGGGAAGAGTCACTTAACTTTGTGTTATCAAAATATATTCTATTCATTTTTAAAAAAGACACTTAAAAAATAATTCATTGACCATTCCCTTCTAAGTGCAAAGTTACGTGACTTTTCTCACCCTAAAGTCATTGCATCTATTTCACCTACGACCGAATAAAAATGCAGATCTTTTCTATAGTTTTTATTTGGACCGAAAAAAAAAATTGTATATACCAAAATTTGGAAAATCAAGTAAATTTGAGTAATCAAGTTGGATTAGATTAGTGGGTAATATTATCTGAATTTATATTTTAATATTTATAAATTGGTTAATATATTTTAAATTTTAATATTTTTTAATACGATACTATTTGTTAAAATTTAATAATAAGTTATATAAAATCATAATCTATTATAATAATTATTATTAAAATTATACATGTTATTTTTTCAGTTAAAAATTCACTATACGCCATTTATTCAAAACAAAAATTATTTTCTTCATTAAAAATATAATTTAGTATAAATTTGCAATCAATAAAATCCAACCGAATTAATCTGTAACCTAAATAATTCAAATTTGACTAACTCGATAGGTTAATCGATAGGTTAAATGGTTGAATATGAATTTCAAAATATAAAATTCGAGTTATACTAAATTGTCCCTTAATTCCTATTTAAAGTGCATGCATTTATTTATTTTATTTACGGTAAGTGCATGTATTAAGTTATAAACAAAATATTAATCAGTACAACATAAAGCGACATGTATTTTCTCGCAATGAAGTTCCGAAACGACACAAAAATGTCGTTTTGGCGTTGGAAATGAGTTCTGCATACAGACACGCAACAGAGGCGTGCATGATGCCGTGTGAAATGTATTTCTTTGGGCCAGACACAACCTGCTCCAAGAAGCGTTGGAATTGACACCGTTTAGAGCCTTGAACACTCATGTCATACAAAAACGCGTGCGACGCCTACAACATTGTTGCGGTGGTGCCTCCGCGTTGCACGACGCATTGGTGGAGGGTCACGGTGGTTTCCGATCTGAGCATTAGAAGGTAGAAGAAACACGTTTTGGAAGAGGAAGAAGGTTGAGGGAGATCATGTTGGGCTTATGAAGCCTCTAGTAACGGTCGATGTCGTCGGCGACGATGGAGGAGGTGCAGTGACAACACTTGCTTCTGGTGTTGCTGTGTCAGAGATGAAAGAGGAGTTGGAGGTGCACCCTTTTTCACTATGCTCACTCTTCTATTTTTTTATTTGATTTTCGTTCGATCATTTCATTTTTGCACCTCATTGTCTACTATATCGTAACCCCTTCTTTGCTTTTTGGCTTTGCTGTTTACACCTCTGTACTTTACTAACTTGCACCACTACTTTTCTATTGTGCTGGTTTGTTCTAGCTTAATTTCATATTACACCTCCTCATATATATATATATATATCCGTGTCCTATGTTCAATATTTTTCAATTTAGTTGTATTTGTGTCTCATGTCCGTATTAATGTTTATGTTTCATGATTTTTTCACTATATTGGATATTAGAAGTGAGTTCAAGGTAAATAGTCAACATAAGTTAATATATGACTGATATGTTTTAGAAATATTATGATGATAAATTTTTTCTTTAACTTCAAAATATTTGATTGTTGAAAAATTTAAGTGTGGATCTATATCTCAAGTTCAGTTATTGTATAAGAAAAAATATTTATATACTCATTACTTTAAGGTTTTAAGTTAAAGGTGGTGTTAATCTCCTACATAAGTTATGATCATGTCTATTGATGTTATTTATTTCGATGAATCCTTCATTGGTTTCAGAACCAAAAGTTAATCTTTAATCTGACTCAGTTATGTTAAGATGAATGACAATACAAGTAAAGGAGTTTCATGCTTTAGTTCGAGAGGAAGTATCAATTCATTATGTGAATTGAGTTTATGTCTCATTGATCTTCTCCCTAATGAATAACTGAAAGTTAATCTCTTAGATTAGTTCAACCATGTTTAAGAGCGAATCTCTTTAGTGGCAAGGAGGGACCATGACCCTCCCAAAATTTTGAAATTTTTCTAAGTGTATATATATATATATTTCAAATTTTTTAAATTGTAGGTAGTATATATTAGGAATTGATGAAAATTAAATTGTGTATCTTTTCATTTCTTTTATATGAAGCAAAACATTTAATGTTAATAGATAATAAAACATAAAATTAAATATAATAAAGAATGAAAATATTCAAGTTTAATTTATACGAATTATATTAATTACACCAACAAAGCAAATCATTCATATTAAGAATTTCAATTTTAATGAAAAAATCATTGATCTGTTTCAAGAAATTTAACAAAATTTACTATAAAAGACCAAATTGCATAAGTTTTTTAAAAGATCGGGATCAAATTGAAACTACAAAAAAATTGGATGACCAACTTAACATTTTTAAACGAAAACATGAATTAAAAGAGTAATTAAACGAAATATTTATTAACATAATTTTTATTTTCCTTTTCATTGTCTTTTTAGTTTTTCACGGATTATAATCATCTCTCACTCTCGTATGTTTTCTATTTGTTCATAAAAAAAAAGTTAGACACAAACTCATTATTTTTGCTCTCATTTCTCATTTATCCTCTTCGTTTCTTGTCTATTGTCTCACTTGATGAATAAAACATAATTTCTTTTTAGCTTTTTGCATATTCATTTCCTTATGAATATAGAAAAGAATAATATATTATGTGTTTTTTCATGATTGATTTTTAATTGTGACTTGACTATATATATATACATATATATATATATATATATTTTTTTTTTTTTTTATTAATTATGTGTCTCAATTTTTTATTAGATTATGATAAATTATTTTTAATATTATTTACAACAAAAAAAAGGTATATTGATAAAGAATAAAAGAATAAATTCATTGTTCAAAAGTGATGAAAAAGAAATTATTGATAAAAACAATATAAATTCTACTTTTTCACATATTTTGAAGCATTACACTAATAATCAAAATGTTCGTTTACATAAGTCATTTTTTGAAGCATTATACTAATGATCGAATCTAATAATCTCAAAATTATATTACTTTGACCTCTCCAACACTTTTGGTCAAGATCTGTTACTAATCTATAACAATATATAAAGGGGATTCCATTTTTTGTGTCCACTTTTCAAAATACCGATTTTACTCCTATAAATATAATAATTTATTAAATTTTTAAAAATTGACCGTTATTTTTACAAACCTTTTA
>Ga0214543_1008275_pt1 | contig 17180 bp, 6 predicted proteins | sample CNSS2metaG_FD_160094 | JGI IMG/M metagenome (GOLD analysis project Ga0214543, IMG submission 160094) | Root nodule microbial communities from cowpea collected in UCLA plant growth center, Los Angeles, California, USA - CNSS2 | ecosystem: Host-associated > Plants > Roots > Nodule | place: USA... | reverse complement strand
GAGGAGAGTAGACTTTTTGTTGTTGTTTTTTTGTTTTTTTTTTTTCGCCAGTTGGTGGTGTTGATGATTCCAATGAAATGAAATGAAGGTTCTGCATGACATTATGATCTCATAATGCAGAGAAAACGTGCTGGAAGAGGGAAAGATTGATGATTCACGTTGGGCGGTTGCGTGTGGTGATTCTCGAGGGAAAACCTTTTTTTTTTTAAACAAACGAATAAGATAAAAAAGAGCTAAAAAGAAATAAAAGTACATTAAAACATATTAAACCCAAAGATTATAAAATAAAACTAAATAAAAATGAAATCAAATAAAGAGAAAGAATAAAATAAAATAAGACAAAAATTTAAAATAAAGGTTAAAATAATATAAGATAATAATAATAATAGTAATAAAATAAAATAAAAGTAAAACTAATTTGTAACAAAAACAAAACAAAAAGAAGATGAAAATATAGTTGAAATAAGATAAAAAGTAAAAAAAAAAAAATTTATTTATGCTCAATTAAATATTCATTATATATATATTTTTTTTTCTTTCTTTTTTTCTTTTAAACTTTCTTCCTACTTATTATCTAGGTCAAACAACAATTTTTTTTTTATCCGTACGAAATTGGATGTTGACAGAAAGCATATAAAGTTATAGATTTAGAAACATCTAAGAAGGATGAGGAACTATTAGTCATAGTAGATAAAAGTTTCAAGGAGTTTTAGTAGTAATTACTTTATGTATGAAAGTTATTGATTTAGTTTAAATGTGTACAAATGATGTTTTTTATAATTTATAATTTTAGTAATGGTTATTTTGTACTTGTATTATCTTTTTGAATATTATAATGAAACGTAATTTTTATTAATTTTAAAATCCTAAAATAGGATTGTACATTAATCAAAATTAATCTATAAATTAATTAAATTAAACCAACAACTAAACTAAACTAGACTTAACTAAATTAAATAAAATTTATCTTATAAATAAATTAAATATTATTTAAATTTAATATAATTCAGTCTATAACTAAAGTTAAAATAAGATATAAATAATAACATTCATTATCACTCATCCAACTTATAATATGTGAATATTAAAATAATAAAATTTAACAATTAACTTAGAGGTAGAATTTCATAGCTTTCACGACAAGGAATAGTAGCACGAGGTCACGAGGTGGTGACACGACTAAAACAAATGGCAATAGGCGGTGACAGCAGTGGAACAAGTGTGTGGTGTGGTGCCAAAAACATTGAAGATAGTAAACTTTGATAAAATTATATGTAGTACGTTAAAAATATTATAGTAAATTGTTTATATTAAAAGCTAATAATAAATTTGTTATATATTTTACATTTAAATAAACTCATGCAACACACATTGCTATCACACCTATATTTAAATCAATGACTTAATTATAAATAAGGTTGAAGTTCTAGATTGTTAAGTTTTATTGTCATATCAAGTTAATCTTGTCTTATGTTCTCAGTTTTAATTAGATCGAAATTCAAATCAACAATTTTGAATAATGTTAGGGTTAGATAAGACCCAAACATACTTCTTACAGCATGTCTCTAGGATTAATTATCTCCCATAAAAATAAATTATCCACAAAATATTAATATTATAAGTCCTTGTTTTTATATAATAATATTTTGAGCTGGATTACTTTTCCTATTCCTTCCACCTAATGATTTTCACACAAATTATCTACGTATTTTTATTGTTTAGTTTTTACAAAACAATATTTTTGATGTTGTTGTCATAAATACAAAATTCTATATTATTTTCAATAAATACCAACAAAATAATTTTTAGATTTTATAAAGAGTATATAAATTATTATTATAATATGATATTATTTAAAAATCTATCTACTTTAGAATTTGAATTATTTAGAAGATATTATTACCGAAATTATATTATTAATTTAAGGCTTAAATACCTTTTTGGTCCTCATTTTCGTAGTGTTTGTTGCGAATGGTCCTCATTTTTACAAAATGTTTAAAATGGTCCTCATTTTTACCGAATGTTTATAATGATCCTCATATTCGCAATTAGTGTTTTAGTTGGTCCTTTACTGTAGCGCCGTTTAAATCATTAACGGAGCATTGTACATGTGACACGAGTTGTATTAGGGTGTATTACGTGGTGTATTGTACATGTGGCTTAATTAAATATTTGGGGATAAATAAGTGAGCTAGGGTTTTGGTAGGGAATGTTTGGGCAGTTGGTGAGTTTTGACAATCTTGTTCCTCCATTCCTAATTGGTATTGCTGCAATCTTCTTCTTCCTGCAATCCCATTATATAGGTATGTTACGGTCTCAATCTTCTTCCTTTACCTCTGGTTGTAATCGTTGGAGGCAACCATGTTGTATCACTTTGTGCACTATTGGTGGTTCAACGAGAAACAAATTAACCCCGATTTATAGTTGCAGAGATGACTGCTTTGAGGATGACAAGAACTCCAAAGAATATTGGTAGAAAATTTTGGGTACAATCTATTTTTATTTTTGTGTTAATAATAAATTGGTTTTAATGTTTGGTTTATTGATTTACAGAATGGTGGTTCTAATAATGTGGGCTGCAACTTTTTTAAATGGTGGTGTTGATGAAAAGGATGTCATCATCAGTATTCAGACCACTGGCATCCCCAATTTCTACTTCAGCAGTCTCTTCATGGGCCTCTACTTCACCACCGTGGTGGACAATAACATTGAACCTATCATCACTCATTGTCCTAAAGTAAATTAAACAGATGAAAAAGATGTATTATTAAGCCTACTTTAACACAATGGGGGACCACTGCTACAATCAATTACAAATAAAATAATGGGAACCATTACACCAACATCGACAACCGACAAACAAACCAACTAAAATAATACCCCATTGAACCCACCTACAGACACAAACTACACAAAATCATGGAAGTAATTTAGAAACCATGCAAAACATCACAACAATCGAAAGACAAACAAACCCAAAAATAGAATTACGAAAACCCTGACCCACGAGCAAACACAACCCAAAAAACCCTGAACCCACTTACCTCGTTGATGATGATTAACTAGAAAATTGAAATAAAGAGTGCAACTGCAATCCAATGATGAAATGACAAGTATTAGCTGCTTCCTCTGCAAATCTGAACTCAAGAATGACGAAGATAAAAAAATTTCCCTAATTGCAAGATTTCCCCTAAATTAAAAAATTAACGTTAATTAGCCACCTGTACAATACACATAACACACCCTAATATAAACCGTGACACCTGTACAATGTTCCGTTAATGATTTAAACGACCTTACAGAAAAGGACCAAATAAAACACGAATTGCGAAAATGAGGACCATTCTAAACATTCGGTAAAAATGAGGACCATTTTAAATATTCTGTAAAAATGAGACCATCTGCAACAAACACTACGAAAATAAGGACAAAAAAGGTATTAAGCCTTAATTCAATTGGGTTTCATTGGGCCATTATTCCGAATTTTGAGTAATTTATCATTAATTGGTCTAATTATTGTTTGTAATTGTTTTTAGGTATTATGTGGAGCAAATGTTGGAGCTTGGACATTTATCTTAAGATCAAGAGAGAGTTGCCACGTGATTTCCACATCATTACCACGTTTTCACCATGTTAGTCAGCCATCCATGTTATTGGGCCAGCAATTTTAGCATAGAGTGGCATTTTTGTAATTCTGCTTACCAGAATGACAGTTTTGTAATTTTACAGCTCTGAGTGGCCTTTTTGTAAATAGGAGTGGCAGAATTGATGTGACCACATTTTAGGTCTTCTCTTTCATGGGCAGCCACCACTCTGTACCCATTCTCCATTTTTAGGTTTTTGAGAGAACATTCATTTGGGGGTTTTCGTTTTCACTAATTTCCCACACGTTCTGGACCGTTTTTAAGCAATTTGCACACTATTGTAGTCCGTTTTCTTCATAATGGTGATGTATTTTCGTTTACCTTTGGTTTATAATTCGAATTTCATGGCTTTCTAACTTAGGTATTGACTACTTGAAGGAGATGCAATTGAACTTTGAGGTTTTGTTTTGAATTTGTGTTTTCCTTACTTCATCTTAATTTTGTGATGAATGGTTACTTTTATTCTATTAATGCTTAATTACATATTGGGTTGGCTATTCTTGGTTGATTTCGTTCATGCTTAATGAATTGGGTTGACTGCCACATATGAATGGATATATGCATTGCTTAATTGTATATTGAAACACATTTTTAACCCTAACTTAGTGGGTTTGAACGAGTGGATTGGGTGAGACCAAAACCGTAATAGCGTGACTTGTGATGGGTGAGATTGCATTCAAATTCAAGGAAGTCAATACTGTTTTTAATCTGTTTTATTAACATTTGCAAAACTGTTGAAACATATTTTCATAATTCTAAAATCTGAATCTGCCAACCCCCCTCCCTTTTTGTGTTGAATTGCAATCTGGAACCTTTGAGTGAAAACAATGGTCACTAGGAGACGACCTTGGGTTAACTCCTGAGTACTGCATATAAATGTTTTATTTGGTCGAGTACGACCTCGATCACTTACTTATATACATTTACTTCATACATCCTCTACCAATTAACCTATATTATGCATGAAAAATTACCCAATAGACCTTCGAGAACACGAATCACAAAACAACAAGCAGATACACCATTGTCCTAATGTGTCGCCTGGTGGCAGTTCATGCGCCACCAAGCGGTGCATACAATTCTAGGTTCTGCCCAGATTTTCCCCGTACCAGTTCGAACCCTAAAACCCCCAATTACCAATTCTAGTACATGTTTCAACATAATTTTCATGAACCATATCATAAATCATAATTCAAAATCACATTTATTCACCCCAATTCCATTATGAACCCTAACCCCAAATTCATGCAAGATTCATACCATCATCATAAAGAAATTACTTGCATATATCCAATCACATAAAAATTCACTCGAGCATACACCAAGACTTCCTTCAGACAACATCAACATCACAAAAAACTTAAAAAGACAGCCAACTTGAAAACTAGTTCGCATCGCCTGGCGTGCAACACCTAGCCGCCAAGCAGTTCATATGGAAAAACCAATAAAATGGGTTCTAGAGCATTTGTAGCCTGGCAAGCCATCAACGCCGCTAGGCGGTTTCCGGGAGAAGTCCAGAAATGCGACGAAATTGAAACAAATTTGGCAAACAAGGCATTTCTAACCTCAAACATAGGACAAAATCATATAATTAACATTTAATTCAAGATATGGAACTCCCCTTACCTTGATTCCTTGCTCAACTTAATGGTTCTTAGAGCTCCTTCCTTAATCACCACTAGTCTACTTAGCTCCTCCTCGATTCCTCCCTTCTTCACACTCAACAGACACAATTGTGTTTCTGTAAACCTCTCCTCATAACACTCAACAGTTTCAGCCTCCAAAACCACATTCTCTCCCCCTTAATTGCCATATTAACAAATCCTCAATAAAATGAATTTCAATAACTCATGGAAATAATTGTCATTCAAAGACCATTATTGGTGTATTTCTAGCCTCTTTGGCGGCCTCTTGGGACAGCTAGGGTTTCTTACCTTTTCCACCCATGCCAAAAAGAATTTTGCCAAAAAGAATTTTGACAAAAAGGAACTTATTTTGCATTAATCAAGGTTTGAACACACCACCTTGTAATTACCAATTCAATGCACAACCATTCAACCAATTCATGTTTTGTGATAATTCCTATAAATCTAGGAATTTATAATCCATTATCATGCTCACGCATATCATAAAATAATAAATTCAAAATAATCTCAAAATTAGCATACACAAGACTTTAATCCAAGTTCTCTCAACACAATTAAGGACTCTTGACCATTTAAACTAGTACTTTTCCACGTCATGAAAGTTAGCATTTAATGTCATAAAGGCTCCCACTACCCATATTTATTAAATAATGATTTATTTAATTACTTTAATTCCTCGGGCCTTACACCATTGGTCTTGTTAGCTCTCGATACTAGTTGTTAGAGAAAGAAAAGAAAGAATACTCAGAAACTAACAACACACACACACACTAGCAGAGAAAGAGGTATACAAAAATGACCTATACTCTTCAAATATGAGTATAGTTAGAATCAATTAATGAGATCAAACCTAAAGTATTTAAGTTACATGTTATAATGACAATAGTTTAATTAACTAATTGTCCAGGATTTTTAATAACCTTCAATTAGACAAGAAGAATTAGAAGAAAGAGATAGTTCATGAGTTTTTACTTGGATCTTGAAGTCATCCAATTCTCAAGGTATAAAAGTATTAGCCTATCAAGAGATTAACCCCCATTTTGGGTGATAAGCTAGTTTTCAAGGGTCATATTCACTTGATATAATCCCATGTTCTTTCTTTAAGTAGCTTCACCTCGTTCTCATTCAATGGGGACATAGTAAGGAGGTAAACCACCACTAATGTAGTCAATACCAAAAATAAACACAAGAGTAAAATAAAATTAAACATGTTAAAGATAATAAAAACGCAAAAGAAATAATAAAACCCAAAGCATATAACATTAAAGGCTTAAAAATCAAATCCATGTATGAACAAAAGTCAAAGTATCAAATGTATACTAATAAAATTAAATAAAAATATAAAAAAAACCCACATAAAAAATTCAATAAAAAAATCCATGTAGAGATGACAAGTAAACTCATCCCATGGATATTATTCAAACTTGTTCTCATTTTTACAAATATTAGATTTTTTAATTGGGTATAGGGACGAGTATGGGCATGTACATATGTCTCCCATCCCCATCCCATTTCCAATACCAATCCCTCTCTTCATCCTTGACCCCGTTCAAATTACTAAAGTACTGATTTTATTAGATGACCTAAAATACTCACACACACACACGCACACGCACACGCACACGCACATGCACACACACACATATTACATTTTTAGTTTTAGTTTTATAATTATCTCAAAAAGGTATTTTCTCTCTTGTTACAATCTTTGTGCTTTGTATTATCAATTATAATAAATAAAATAGGTTTTAGGTGTCATAGTTGATTATTTGTACTCTTTTTTAATATTTTTGTTTATTGTTTACTTTTTTCGCACAAGAATATTTGATCTCTCAATTTCAAGTGTTTAATTGTATAAACCTTTTATTGAATAAGTAATTTATTCTCTTTAATCCATAATTTTTGTTTCACTTAAAGAACTTTTTGTTTTTTCTAAAATAATTTTCATTATGCCTCACCGTTCGACTAGTTTGATATCTGAAATTTTTCTTAGATCTATAAGGTATTTTTCATCTTATCATACCCTTAATTATACATTTTTTTCCTTTGTGAGATTTTATTTAATGGTATATCAAATTATTCCTAAGACACACAATTGATCATTTTAACTTTTTTAATAATTTTATTTGTTGTTTATTTCTATCATGTAGAATACTGATTTGATGATTTTTTATATCATTATTTTTATTTTTTTATCTCATTCTCATAAGAGTAATTTTATCACTGTAATTGTATAAAGAACTTTCATTTACTATAATATAATAATTTAATATCAACATATACTTGTTTTCAAGAATTTAATCACAATTTTGGCATATGGTCTTTTAGCTGCAGTTGCTTCAACCCCATTTGGATACATAGTTCATTGCCATAAGGATGTACTCATTAAAAAATGAAGGTGGCACAGGTCCTACAAAATCAATTTTCCAACAATCAAAGACTTCAACCTCTAAAATGTTTTCTAGACGCATTTCATATATATTTTTTAATTACGCTACTTCTTTAACACTCATTACACCTCTGAACATAAGCATGTGCATCCTTAAATAATGTTGGCTAATAAAAATTAGATTACAACACTCATGTTGTTCTTTCTCCACTAAAATGGTCACCATAAGGAGAGTTGAGACAATACCACAAAATGTTGTTTTACTCCTTAGCTATGGCATATCTCCTCAACAAATTATTTGATCCTATCTTGAATAGAGGAGGATCATCCCACATAAATTGTCTAGAATCTCTAAAAACTTTCTTTCTCTGGTGTTAAGTAAAATCTTCAGGAATGACTTACAACCTTGAAATTTTCTATGGTAGCAAACTAAGGACTATTCTACATCATAAGTAACTTCTCATATGGAAATTTCTCCTAAATCTCAACCTTTTTTGTTTTTATCTTTTCATTCACAAATCTGGATAAGTGGTTTGCTACTAAGTTTTCGTAACCTTTGTTGTCTTTAATTTCCAAATCAAATTTTTGCAACAGAATGATTAGTTTAGGCCTAGAACTAGGTTTGCAATAAGTATTTGATTGCAACACGATTTGTAGACACAATTACTTTTGAGTCAATCTAATATGATCTAAAAAAATTCAAAGGCATACATTATAACTAACATTTCGATTTTTAGTGGTGGCATAATTGACTTGAGCTTCATTTAACAACTTGCTAGCGTGATGTATAACATGAAAATTTTTAGTTTTCTTCTATCCTAAAACTGCTCCTAATACATAATCACTAGTATCACACATTAATTCAAAACACAAATTCCAATCAAGTGTAGTGACAATCCAATAGTAAAATCCTACATGTCCAAGAAAGCTTTTTATGCTTTCAAATTCACTAGAGGTAGGAGTTTCTTAGAAACCTCCAATTTAGCTTTGTCAACATTGATGCCTTTGTAGTAGAGCTTGCTTCTTAGAACAATGCCTTCAGTTACCATGAAGTAACACTTCTCTTAGTTTAGCATAAGATTAATAACAACTCATTTCTTGAGGGTTATGTCCAAATTCTTGAGACAATCATCAAATGAAGGTCTAAAGACTAAGAAGTTATCCATAAATACCTCAATGAAGTTTTCAATACGATATGAGAATATGGACAACATATACCTTTGGAAAGTAGTTGGTGCATTACATAATCCAAAAGACATTTTTCTTTAAGCAATTGGATAAGTTAAAGTTATTTTATCTAGATCTTCTGAATCTAAAACAATATGATTGTATAATTAACTCATTGTTATCATTGTGCACAATGGTCATACCTTCTATTTTAGGCGCTACCTGGACTAGACTAATCCAATTACTATCAAAAATAGGGTAGATCATTAATGGCTCCAACAACTTTAAAACTTTTTTCTTTACTACTTCTTTAACGGAAGGATTTAATCTCCTGAGAGGTTGAACTACAGGTTGTAGTCTTGTGTCATATGAATCCTATGTACGTAGTATGAAGGACTATTGACTTTAAGATCAAATAGATCCTAACCTAATTCATTCTTATTGACTTTAAGAACTGCAATCAACTTCTCTTTTTCTGCTATAGATTAAGGACTATTAATCACCATTAGTTTGTTCCTTCCTTCTTCAAGAAAAAATATATTTTATATGTGGAGACAACACATTCATCTTTAGCTTCTGATCTTTAGATACAGTTTCATGCAACGCTTTTTCATCTTCTTCTTAATTCAAAGGAATTTCTTTTTCTAAATCCAAATACTTCAAGCAGTCATTAACTTCCTTTTATTTCTCATAATCTAGGTCATTGTTGTTGCTAATGTGCTGCTAGAAAAAGTTCATCCACTTCATTTAGCAAAAAACACTATTGTTTTTCTTTAGGATGCTGCATTGCTTTAATGATATTAAAATTTACTTCATCATCATGCACTTTGATCTTCAAATGGTTACAAAATTTATTGGGAACATGAATTTGTGAACTCTAACTAAAACGTCTTTAGCTACACTATAAAAATATTTCACTGATCTACAACTAATTGTAGTGTCCTTGTTGGTTTAACTTCCCAATTTTCTATTCTTTTCATCATAGATAGAAAAAAGGCATGAAGTTGATACTAATCTCTCTTACGACTCCATTAAAGTAGTCATGAGACACACATAACAATTATTTTTTCATTAGTATGACCATATATGTTTTAGAATTTACAATGAAATACACATTTTTTTTTCACACTTAAAAATTGTGATTGGAATCTAAATAGCTCATAAATTGTTACTTGTTTCAATGTGCATAACCTGTATTACTTTTTTGTACTAGATGTCTCTGTAGATGATTTTAATTCTTGATAACTTTCCTCTATTTCTTTGTGCTTTGAAACTTTTTTTTAGACATTTTGATTATCAAATATTCTTGATACTTGTTACTTTCTTCTTTAATTTAGTCAATCATGTCTAATATGAAGTCATATCCCATCGATTTTATCCAAAATAAAATTTATCAACTGCACCTCATATTACCATTGAGTTTTCTTTCTATCTATATTCAATACATAATATCATATATTTTCAACATTTAACATATCACCGTATTATATAACAATAATACGAAACACATATTTCATATACAAACATCATATTTTCAACATTTAACATATCACCGTATCATATAACAATAGTACGAAACACATATTTCATATACAAACATCATATCTAAAAATCAAATGTAGTCGGATAAAGTGTTTATGAAAAATAAAGGAGGACAGAGTGTGACATACATGTGTGGATCTATAATGAATAATTATAAAAATGTTTAAAGAAAACATATTAAAAAAATTTAATAATACTTTAATATAACAAGTATTGATATATTTTACTTTTAATATAATAAAAAAATTATAATTTTGATATAATAAATTTAATTTTATTTAAACTATTTCAATAATTAATATGATCATATACAACTTTAATCTAATTATTACCTATATTTATTAAAAAGAAAAAATATATATTAGTTTTAAACCCTTCTACCATTGAGGAAGCTGTAGCTGACATATGCCAAGAAAAAAAAAATGGTAACAAAAATCCAAATAAGGCCTGCGAGTAAGGCCCAAGAGCACAGAGCGTTTCCCGTGGCTGCAACATTAGAAGCGTGTGTGTCTCAAAGCTTCTCTTTCGCAGTTTCTCTCTCTTCTTCTTTCTTCTTCACTTTCTCTTTATTCCTCCTTAGATCCTCAGTTCCCAATCGAGAGCTTTCGTTTCGTAAGTCCCTTTTTCTCTATCTCTTCATTTCCCAATTTCTTTTACTTAATTTGTTTTCTGTCTTTTAAATGTTCAGCAATCACTGCAACTCGGATCTGTTACCTACTTCTTAATTACGGGTTTTATAATTTTCATCTCCGTATATCTGTTTGCACGTGCAACAATTTGATATCTATTTTCTTTCTATTACATCCCATTTGGGTCCACGAAGCTTCATTTTCTGAATTGAACCGAGCTTCCTGGTTTTTGTGCTGCTGCAGAAAAATATATGCCCTATTAAGATTTCATTTGAATGTGTTGCTTGGTGATATGGGTTTATGGTGTTGCTGTGTTTTCTGCTTATGTAACTATCTATTTATTGGCCCTTTATGTGTGTTTGTTTTATTCTTGAGACCTTAATTTGTGTTTGGTTGCATATTTGGTGCTGAAACTGGCTGAAAATACACGATTTAGATGCATTTTGCACCTTTTAGGCTATGTTTTCTTTTCCGATTCAAAAAGCTCTGTACTTTCAGTTGTTTGAGATCAGCACTGAGGGATGATGTCAGTTAAACCGTAAAACTTATTGTGTGTTAGTTATTAACGTTGTTTTAAAATTAGTCTGTCTTTCGTCGTGTGCATACTTGTGCTTGGTCTTGTCTTGTCTACTACTTTCTCGATCTTGTTGTAAATGTTTTTTGCCAAGAATTAGAATATATGGGATAGAGAGGGTAAGGTTTTTCTTGGATAAACTTTTATATAGACACTTTTACTTTAAGAAAATAAGAAGGTAAAATGACTTAGGACTTGTTCTCGTAAACATTTTGAGAGAAAATTATAGTAGAAGAAAATAAGAAGAAAAATAAAATAGAAAAAGGATTCTCCATGAGCTACGTTCTAGAATCTCTCTCGATCTCTCTTTCTCTCTCTCTCTCTATATATATATATATATCAATTTTTTCTTCTTACTTTCTTCTTCTACAAGGGTTTTCGAAAATTTGATGCAAATAGACCTTTAAACTTCTATCATAAGTTAAAGGTTAAGTTATGCCCTTGTGTCTGTTTGAGCAAACTTCTCCATAAGAACTTCTAAAAGATAAAAATAAAAAGAAAACAAATGAAATTAGCTTCATGCACAAGTTATAAATTATAAATTTTGAGAACTATTTGAGATAACCTATACAAATTATCCTATGCATAAGCTAGCCTTAACTTATGGAGGTACTTATTGAGAAGTTTGTTCAAAAAAGGTCCATGGAAGATTTCTGATTTAACTTCTTCAAAAATTTATTTGCTTAAGTTAATTTTAACTTATAGGAGAAACTTAATTCATTTTACCTGATTTTTTTATATTCTTAAAAGTTTATCCAAACTGAGAAAAAGTTGATTTTCTTGGTAGATCATCTAACTATAATCTGAATTACAAATTTTGCTAGTACTTTTCCTGGCAAATTTTCATTTTTGGGTTTAGTCTTATTCTATTTCAGAAACAGTTGATAACATTTACTTTTAACTTATTTGCACTTTTTGGTGATGCTGTCTTTGTTATTACCCATATATTTTATCTTTTATACTTGGTTGGAGGTATTTAGTTACTTTCTATATTTTTTTATATGAATGGATTGCAGTCTGAACTGAGATGGCTGGAGGTGTTATTCGGCAGTTATTGAGGAGGAAACTCCAGTCTTGTTCTTCTGTAAGCACGACCCCTCTCTTTTTGATAAGATTATTTGTTTTGGAAGATTTATTTTTCTGGTGCTTGCAACATGGGACATAAAATAGAGACCATTAAAGCAAATAAAATAAAATATATAAAATTGGTGAACAAATTTAAAATATTGAGAACATTAGTTTGTCTGGAAGATGTTAGAGCACATCATTTATCTTTTTTAAATTGCTATTCGACCAATATTATTTTCCATTAGAGTAATGTGACAATAATGTTAAAAATTATTATCTATATCATCATACCATTGTTGCTAATGTGTAAAAGATTTATCAATTTCTTTTAAGAGTCATAGATTATATAGACTTCACTCTAGCTTTATTACACATTCAAAATGTTTGTTGTTGAAAAACTTGAAGATCTTCTTAAATTATAAATGAGCAATTGAAGATGAACAATGGTAAATTTTAATAATAATAAAAAACTATTGCAATGAGCTAATGTATGCAGCACCAATAATGATCAAGCCAAGTGTTTGGGTGGGCTTGGTTGGGCTACATCAGTCATTATTATATTCTATCATAATTTATTTTAATGCTACCTCATTGTACTATAGTCTTTTTCTTTATAATCTTGACTATGCTCCATTTGATCCTTTTCTTTTTCTTAATTAAGCCTTGTGACCAAACTACCATATATGATTATGAACTTTTGGAATCTCCTCAATAAGTGTCACATGATATTTTGTTTAGTTATATTTATTTCAGTTGCTATATTTCTTGAGTGTTAACATAAACCCATGGGGTTTGGTGACTGAACTTGTAAATAGTGAGGTATTTACTTCAGAAACAAAACACTTTAGCGTCTGAGGTTTAAACAATTTGCTGAAAACAGACGAGGATGTAGGTTCTCTCAAATTATGTGATGAAGCCGCCAAATATTATGTTCTGCATTTTGTTTGGCTTCAAAATTGCATGTAGAGTGACTTATAATTGGTGTTGTTCGGCGATAGTTGGGGGGCTAGATAATATTTTTTACTGGAATCACTGACTCACATTCTTATTTTCAAGTGTAAGTGAATTTGCATGAATCTATATTTTTCCTTTTTTTCCTCAAAAAGGAAAATGTAAAAAGATATTTGTTTCCTTTGGAATCTTCAATGAAATCAAGAAACAAATGTATAGCCTAATTGGTATAAAATTGGTTCTCATAGTTCCTGCTCGCGTTGCTGTTGTTACGGCGTTCACCACTAAGGTTGAAACCCTAGATCAGTGCAGAAGCGGCGGCCAAGTTCTCACTCGCTCGCTCAATGTCGAATGTCGGGGAAAAGAAATAGAAACTCGATTAATAGTAACTATGCTCTCCTTCTCTTTCTTTGTTTCGATTCGTGCGTTTTTCAATTTGGATTCACGACCTTGAAAGTGGTTCGGTCTGATTGTGATTGGGGGAGGGAAAAGTCAATGGAGATAGTGATTTTTCTTAATCCATGATGTGATTATAGTTTGGGGTTGTTATTTGATTCCTGATTTTTGTTTAAATTGTTAATGAAATTGTTTAATTAATTTGATGTTGCTGCCTTTGATTGACTGGTTTGCTTTGTTTTGTTTCTTGTTCAAGCTGTGTAGGGATTTTCCAGTGTTGTGTTTGTACTCAAATTGCGTTTATATTTGTTTGAGCCTACGAAGCTATTGGGTTTGATTTCCTTTATCTTTCGTTTCTAAGCTTTTCTTCTGCGTATGATGATTGATGTGTATGGCTGCTTTGGAGACATGATGCCCGTGTGGTTTTAATGTTAATAATTCTTATTGTGTTTGATTTGTTACAACTGAATCTCACTTTAGTGTAACTTTAATGTAAGAATAGAATTTTCTTTGATACGCTGGTGCCCCTAAAACATAATAGCTTGTTTCAATGGATTTGAAGTCCTCTCATGTTTCTCCAATTCTCACTGACCCTGTTCTCTTCAATAAGTCAAGGCTTCAAATGCATTCTAGACTCCTAGCTTATTCCAAGACTTTTACTGTTAACATGCTTCGTTGGGTATTTTGTGATTGCCTATGCATCCAATTTCTATCAAGATTTTAATATAACTTGGGGAGATGGTCGTGCAAAGATACTAAACAATGGCAAGCTTCTCACTTTGTCTCTTGGCAAAGCCTCTGACTCAGGTCGGGCTTTTGGTACAAGATTGAATACCTTTTTGGCAAAATTGACATGCAACTCAAACTAGTCCCTGGCAACTCTGTTGGCACCGTAATTGCCTACGATGAAAGCCTACAATTTATCATTCATATTGTTTATAAGTTTTATCTTTTTAGAAATGGTAATGGGAAATACTCGTGGTGCTTAATTTTAGCTTTTTTCAAAAGGAGCAAGGTGGGATGAGATCGACTTTGAGTTCTTGGAAATTTGAGGGGTGACCCATACATCCTCCACACCAACGTGTTTAGCCAAGGCAAGGGTAACCGAGAGCACCAATTCTACCTCTGGTTTGACCCAATTGCAGATTTATAAGGTAAATAGAATTCAAGGTTATACAAAGTTCATTCCTTCATCTGGTTACTTGTAAAATTTTTTATAAAAAATGATAGTGCGTTACATGGGCAATATTTTTCCTCTTTTCCATCTATATTTGCAGGATCTGTTAAGCATGGGCATGCCTTGTGTGAGCTAAGAAAAGGAGATGTCATTGTCCCTAAGTTGATGAAATTATAATGAAGAATATTCATAGGCATAAAGTATAACATGTGAAATCAATGCAATTATATAATTGTTAGTATATAAAAGGTTTCTAAACTTTTTTTGCTGTTTTGTTGTTGCAATAATTGTTGTTGTGCTGCAATAAGTGGTAACTCCGGCTATACTTTTTCACATATGTATCAAGTTTGTCAAACATGAATCACGAAGCATAATTGACCACTTGGTATGATTGTTTATAAATGTGTACAAAACAAAACTGTAATAAGTTATCCTTTTGATTTTTTCTTTTAATGAAAAAAATAAAAGCAATTTGTTCTTGCAACTAAGTGGCAACCGATGATGTAATAAGTGATGACCCAATTATACTTTTTGTACATATGTATCAAGTTTGTCAAACATGAATGACAAAGCATAGCTAACCACGTCATATGATTGCCTATAAATGTGTACAAAAAAATTTATAATAAGTTATCCTTTTGATTTTTTCCTTTTGAGAGCCTGGTTCGTGTGACAGAACTTCCCAACTATTCTATCATTTTTTATCTAGTTTATTTGTTTACATGCAAAATTAAGCCCAATGTTTCTTTTCATTTCTCACATTTTAATTTCATACAAATACATTTTGAAAGGTTGGATACTTGTATGGTCGTCTGCATCGTTTGGTATCCAATCTTGTTATCCAAATATTTAATATTTTTCAAAGATACGTAGGAGAGCAAGGACTTATCCTTGTCGGGTCCACAAAATTTAAAAATATTTTTGGTTTCTTTTCTATATTAATTTCTTATTAGTTTGTTTTGGGGAAAATTAAACATCTTGAAAACCACATCATCTTTGTATATTTAGTTAAAGGTACTGTCTTTGGGTGTAAGCAACTCCCGACTCTCAGACTCAAAATCCAGTTTTTGTAGATTTGTCTTATCTTTATGGTTTTTCATAGTTTTCCAAAATAAACTATGGTGGCGACTTCCAAACATTTATTTAATTTTTTTTTTCAGTTAGCCATTTTCAGTCGCGATTTAGGTTGCGGCAATTAGCCTCTCTTTAATGCACCGGATTGGTGTTTTGGGTGTATGGTCGTGTATGAATTTAGATGGATGAAGTTTTTGAGTTTTGGAATGGGCATTTTCTAAGTTCTTTGGATTTTATGGAATTAAAGTTTGAGTTTCTGGTCTTGAACAAATGGTAACTTACGAGTTCGTGTTGTTTTTAGCCTCTTTCTTGGTTGGAATTGATCGGTTCTAGGGATAATTTTGGGGTTTGATATAATCTTTGTTTTGTGTGTGAATGACTTTTATGGTTGTTGAGTAGTAGAATGTGTGCTTATGTGATTTCGGATGCGTATTTTGGATTGGTTTGTCGGTCATTGCTCTCTCTGCATGTGGATGTTATATAATATCTCTATTTTGCTAAATGCTTTGTTCATTCACCATTAATTGCACTCAATTGGAGTTGATATTGATTTAGGTTGCGACACTATGCTTGGATGGGATTTCAGGACTTGGGGTTCCATCGTTCGGAGCTTGTGTTTAGATGCAAGACACAGCGAAGCCTTGTCTCTTTTCCACCTCTGCTTAAAGAGTTATGAAGCTTTTAAACCGGATCACACGGTCATCGCTGCCATTCTCAAGTCTTGTTCTGCTCTTTTGGCTCCCAAATTGGGCAGAGCTGTGCATAGTTATGTTGTTAAACAAGGTCATATATTTTGCCAGGTTACCAATAAAGGGTTGCTCAACATGTATGCCAAATGTAGCATGCTTGATGACTGCCTCAAGCTGTTTGCTCAACTCACTCACCGTGACTCTGTTACTTGGAATATTGTTTTGTCTGGGTTT
>Ga0214543_1008273_pt1 | contig 17186 bp, 9 predicted proteins | sample CNSS2metaG_FD_160094 | JGI IMG/M metagenome (GOLD analysis project Ga0214543, IMG submission 160094) | Root nodule microbial communities from cowpea collected in UCLA plant growth center, Los Angeles, California, USA - CNSS2 | ecosystem: Host-associated > Plants > Roots > Nodule | place: USA... | reverse complement strand
TAAATTTTTTGTGTTTTATATATATATATATATATATATATATATATATATATATATATATATATATATGTGCGTGTGTGTATGTATATGTATATAGATGTAGTTCTTTTTCTTTTTGCAATTAGCTTACCCTTTCTCTACTTGTGTTATGTTCCTTGAGGTGTTTTCCTTTTTGCAATGATAACCAAATATTTGGTGTGAGCAGATGTGAGAGCTTGGAGTCAGGGGCGGAGCTCTTTGGGGGCAGGGAGGGGCCCTGGCCCCACAAATTTTTTTATATATATATATATATATATATATATATATATATATATATATATAATATAAAAATATATTTAAAATTTATTAAAATTTTTAAATTGTAGGTAATATATATTAGAAATTAATAAAAATTAATTTTTTTATTTTTTATTTATTTAAACATAACATTTAATGTAAATATATAATAAAATATAAAATTAAATATTTTAATATATATATATATATATATATATATATATTCAGGTTTAATTTTTCTTTTGGTCCTTGTTTTTATTTAAAAATTGACACCAGAATTAGGTTAATTACACCAATAAAGTAAATCATTCATATTAAGAGTCTCAATTTTAATGAAAAGATCATTAATCTGTTTTGAGGAATTTAACGAAATTGATCGTAATTCAAAAATTGGGTCTAAATTGAGACTAAAAAAATTGGAGGATAACATTTTTAAACGAAAACATGAATCAAAAGAGTAATTAAACCAAATATTTATTAACACAAATTTTATTTTCCTTTTCATTGTCTTTTTAGTTTTTCACAAATTGTAATAATCTCTCACTCTCATATGTCTTCTTTTTGTTTTGAAAGAAAAAAAAACTTAGACATAAACTCATTATATTTCTTATTTATCCTCTTCCTTTCTTGTCTATTGTCTTACTTGATAATGAAAACATTATTTTTTTTTATCTCATGAGCTTTTTGTATATTCTTTTTTTTATGAATATAGAAAAAATTAACATGTATTATGTATTAATAATAATGAATATATTTTTCTTTTAATAATTACGTGTCTCAATTTATATTAGATTATGATCATTTTTTTAGTATTATTTACAAAAAAAGTATATTGATAAAGAATAAAAGAATACATTAATCGTTTAAGAGTGATGAAAAGGAAATTATTGACTAAAACAAGATAGATTCTACCTCTTCACATATTTTGAAGCATTATACTAATGATAAAAAAATGTTCAGTTAGAGAAGTCATTTTTTGAAACATTATACTAATGATTGAATCTAATGATCTCAAAATTATATTACTTTGACCCCTCCAACACTTTTGGTCAAGATCCGTCACTACTCACGGTGATCGTAGTAATGATGGAGATGCTGCAATTTAGTTATGCTCATTGGGTTTTGCTCATGGAGTCCCTTTTTAAGTACTGTTATCTTATAGTTTCCTTTGTGATCAAATTTCCAATTTAAACTAATATGTGTTTAAATTCTGTGTATGACATGTGTTTTGTGCCTTAGTTTTCCTGTTCAGTATATTTTGAATAACTGTAAAAGGTTAATTTTGATATGTTGCTGCCTTGGTTTATTATGATTAAGCGACTTTTTATTTATTAGATTTATCTATTAAATAAGATATCACAGATAAAAAAGCTAATTTAAAAATATCTCAAGTAGTTTTATCATCATTTATTCTAAATAAAAATTTACCCCTTTAAATGATGCTTACATATTTTTCAGTAATGTTAAGTTTACAGAGTTTAAAACAAGCATACTCCCTTTTAGAAAAGAAAATTAACAGGCTTAAATAATTTGAACGCGATCTTGCGCTTAAACTAATTTTTAATTAGGAAAACCATTGATTAAACCTTTAATTAAACCTTTAACAAGTAAGATCCAAATAATACATAAAAAAACGTAACTCATTTACACTTTTATTACGTTGTAGCACACTTTCTATACGTATTTTTTTCCCAGCTTTTCATTACGCATCTTTTGTAAGGTCTTGAGATGAAAAAAGACAATATATAAACACACAATAATAATAATAATAATAATAATAATAATAATAATAATTCATATTGCATAACTTGATTTCTAAAGAGATATTATTGTATAACGAATACATATATAACTGGCCTACAGTTTTTTATTTTAAATTTTCAGGAATTTAAGAAGTAAATTTATTTATCTAGGTTGGTACTGTATTTTAGCTTTTATATCGAAAGGGCCAAGACACACTAATGATATTATAATATGTTATTAGTTTGAGTGGTTCAGATTCATTACGTAATATCTCAAATCCTTTTTTTTTTTGATAAAAAAAAATGTACGCGTTACTTAATTAAGTTCTTCAATGGAATGAATTATTAAAAAAATAGTAAATACGTTAATCACGTTTGAATAAGATCTTTGACGTGTTCCTTCTCTGTACTCCATTTTAGAAATTTGTATTAGTTGTCCATGTCGATGAGCTAGTGCTTTTGGTGTTTGAATTTGATTGATAGCCAATAACAAACCATCTTTAAGTAGATTGGGGCTTTGTGGTTCTTGTGTTCACTAAATCTTTATTTAATGCCAAGATATTATGAGCCAGCAAAAATGACATTTTTTTAAATGTGTATCTTTTATTTTATTATTATTAATTAAAAACATATATAGTGTTTGCTAGAAATGTGAAATAAATAACGGAAAATTGTGTCCAGAAATAGTAAAAAAATCATATGTATACACTGCACGTGATACACACGCACTCCATTCTTTCCTCTGCACTACTACACATGATGCATGACATAGATTCCTTCTTGAACATGCAACACTCATTAGGCCTAGGTTTTTCATTGTTCCCTCCTTGGTCAAGCACACAATTTGAGGAAAAACACTTTAAAAAATGCATTTTTTTACTATTCTTCTCTTCATGGTTCCATTCCTTTCCTCTCCTCAACCACATTAGGTTTTTGTTCCTTCCTCCCTTCAAGCATGACTACAAGGGAATCCAACAAACCCTCACAATCTTTTTGATTCCTTACTCGTTTAATGCATACTTTTTTTTTCATCGTCAAACACACGTACACACTAGGTTTTCGTTTCTTCCTACCTTTAGCACATAACATTCACGAGGAAACTAGCAGAAAGAAAATATTTAAATAATAATTAATTTTAGTAATTAAAGATTATTAATTATTTATTATTAAAATAGTTATTATTATAAATAAAATATTATAATTGGTCGTTAATTAATTATAAACTAATTTGTTTGATAATCAAAATTTTGATAAATAATGTTTAATGATCAATTTATAAACTAATTTCTTTAATAATCAAAATCTTGATAAACTAATTTAAAAAAAAAAACTAAGTATAAATTTTTGTTTATGAATATTTTAGTAACCAATAAATTTTTATTTTATAAATTGATATTTAAATTGATCATTAATATTTTTTTATCACTAAAATTAAAATTAATTGTTAATGAGAGGTTTCATCGTAGTGTACAAGCCCTGACCATTTTTTCAACACTTCAAAAAAAAATTCTTAATGGTTATTGAACCAGTATACTTAGTTTCTAGAATTTGGATTTAATATAGATATTGCATTGTCTTTCTTTTGTAAAGGAGTAATCGAGGAAAGCGATGATGAATGAAAATTATTCAACTTCAAACAAAAGAAAAAAAAAAACAGGATAGCCGATTTTTTAAAATATTTATGGATGGAATAAAACATGTGTAATTGGTGGAATAAAATATCTTCACGCGATTAAATGTGATAAAAACAAAAATAAAAAATGTAATCAAAATAAATCAAGCAATACATTGAGAATGGTTGTTTAATCAACTTCTTGGGTGTTATTTGACTTATAAATTTGTTGAGTACCTAAAATGTAGAGCTTAAATAAACTACTTGTGTCTATAAGTAATTTTAGCTTCTATAAACTACTTAGAAAATATTATTATTAAGGAATTGTTTATTTTCATTTATAGTATGATTTGTTTAACTTTTAATTTATAGACATCTGTTAATATTGAATTTTCCATAATTTTTACTAACCTTATTGTCATCCTGAATTGAAAAAATTATAAGTTTCTTAACTTTCATCATATCATACGTCCCCTCATAGAAGTTTTGATTTATTTAAGAAAATATTTTTTTGCAAGATTGAGGATAAGAAAGAAGTTTTTTCATCAATTTGGACGATGTTTCTACTAAAGTATTACAATTTTGTAATTCTTTAAATTAAAGTTTTTTTTTAATAAATCAATTTTAACATCCCTTACTCAATTTATTGCCTGACTAGCTGGTGGATTATAAATGTTACCTGAATTGCCAAACTTCAGGCCCAATCTATTTTTCCATGTTTGAAAATGAGATAAAATGATTAGTGATGAAATTTAAGAAATATTGGGATGAATGTAATATTGTAATTGTATTTAGTGAATTTTTGGATTCAATGATGAAATTAAAAGCATAAGTTTTTGTTATGAAAAATTGATCCACTTACTTGAAAATTAAAATTAGAAAAATCAAGGAAAAAAAATACAATTTTATCTACAAAAGTTCAATATTAAATGTTTGATTTGTAATGAACAATCTCCCAAACTAAGTTTTTTTATTATTTATTTTTATGTAATTGCTTACTTTAATCTAAAAAAATATTATTTTTTGTTTTGTTTTTACATTTGTTCATTACGTATTTGCTAACTTGTTTTTTTCTTATCACAAGGAAGTAAAAATGCATAAGTATCAAGTCGCTACTAAAACTGAAATAACTAAATACATATTCCAACGTTAATTATTTTTAATTTAATAAATGTGTTACAATGATGGTAGAATAACAACACGTGTTATATCCTTCCATGATGACTAACAATTCGTGGAATATCTATTACCATCTAACGATGCATTTTGCCTTAAAGAAGGTAAAAACCATTACTTGTACTTATATTTGAAGGAACAACTATGTTAGATTAATTCAATTCATTCATACGAGATTAATTTTATTGTAGTCTTTTTATTTTAAATTAATTGTCTGTCACTATTTAAAAGCACTTAGAAGATAATAAGAGGAAAATTTTCTGAAACTACATTTAAAGCCATTGAAACATAAGGAAAGTAGAATATTTAACTCAACTAGTACTGTGTTATTTGATAATTTAATCACTTTAATTGATACTTTGTTAAGAATCTATTGTGTGCAACTTGTATTATTGGAGTGTTTTTGTCGAAGATTTTTATTTTTTATTTTTAAGAAAAAGTATATCATGACCAAATTAGTCGATCACGATGCAAGTGGGTCATACAAAGAAAGTAAGATAATTATTGTATAGTCTCAATTGATAAAAATATATTTTATTTAAAAAAATTGAGAAATTTGACGGAGTTAATGAGTCTTAATAGGAGAAATATCAGATCAAATGATTAAAACTGGAAGGAAGCAAAAACAATTATAAAAAATATAAATATCTGACAATAGGAAAACATCACAACGCAACAAAGAAGGGTGAAATGACAAGAAAACCCTACTCCATAAAGCGGGACCCACAACAATCTCTCGCGGCGCGGCTGAACCAAGACTCGTAGCATAGATCCAAAGCAGAGGCCCCGACGAAGGCGACCCCAACGTTTCCAGCCTCACCGGTCACCCTTAAAAAATCTGCATCACTGCAAACACCCCACACCACACCTCGTCCCTTCGCACCATCCCCACCGTCCAAATCAGATCCAACGCCTCCAAATCCCGTCACGGGTCCCACTTCACGTGAAACCCCCGGCCTCATGTAAGGACCCCACTCCATAAAAATCAACGGCCCAGATCACTTATCACTTCCTTCTATAAAGCTCCGTCGCCATTCTCCTCCACCATCCTCACCTCTCTGACGCGTGAGTCAGCGAGTGTTCCACTTTCTTTTCTTCTCCGTCATCAACCAGGCTTTCTTGCTTTTCATTTGACCGTTTCAGAGAGGACGAGAACGACATTCCTTACATCCATGACAACAACCGCAATGCTTCTGCGAAGCTCGTCCACGCCGATTCTCAACTCCTGCATCCCAAACCCAAACCCCAACCCAAGCCTCAAGGATTCACCTCACGAACACGAAATCCTTCACCGGATCCCGCGGACGCGCTCCCTCGCGTTGTCGGCGTCGTCTAGTTCGCTGTCGCCAGTTGACGCTTCCCCGAGCAGAATGACGCGGGCGCTGTCGGAGACGGATCTCTCCGCGCGCTCCAAAACGGCGTCGTTCGGCTCCGCTCTGTTTTCGTTTTCCGAGTCTGACGAACGAGAGAGTGCGTCTACTGAAGACGGCGGAAGTAGCGGCGGCGGCGGATGGGACAACGGTGACGGCGGAGGGTCGGGGTTTTGGGATTCGAATAACGGGAACGATAGCACGGACTTGTATTACCGAACGATGATCGAAGCTAATCCAGGGAACCCTCTGCTTCTTGGGAACTACGCGAGGTACTTGAAAGAGGTACGTGAGTTGACGAATATTTGAGTGGCTTGTATACTGTGTAAAGCGATCGATGAGAATATGTGTAGTTGTTTATTTGATGGCAGGTTCTTGGGGACTATGTGAAAGCAGAGGAGTACTGTGGGAGAGCGATATTGGCGAATCCAAATGATGGGAAGGTGCTGTCGATGTATGCAGATTTGATTTGGGAGAGCCATAAGGATGCTTCGCGTGCGGAGACTTATTTTGATCAAGCAGTTAAAGCTGCTCCTGATGACTGGTAACAATTATCAAATCTTCTCTTTCTTTTGTTCTTTTTTATGCTTGATTCACTGATATGATTCGTTAATAATATGTATGTACGTGTGTGGCATGTTTGTGGCTTCATATTATCGTGTATCAGTAGATGGACACGTATGGAACTTTTTTTTGTAGTAATTACGGACAAATTTCACTTGTTTAACATAGTGTTTGCATATTAAGGCTTGTTTGAAATTATACCTAAAATAAGTACCAGAAATTTGTAATTTATAATTCGTTTAAGTTTTTCTCATGCATATTATTGTTATGAAATAGTAATCATCTTAAAGTTACTTTTAAAGAAACTTATTTAAACAAGTACTGATTTTTATTATAATTTATTGTTAATTATATTTATAATCCAGTTACTAAAATATTACAAGTTTTTTAACTTTTACATATATGTAGTTTCTAATTGATTATTGATGGACTGTAAATAGTGCTTAGTGTTTAATTGAAGAAACTTATTTAGAATGAGATGATTGCATGGATTGAATATTACAAATAAGTATTACTTTCGTGAATTTTGTGAGGATAATAAAATTTCTGGCTGACGCGATTTTCCTATCAATAAAAACCGCTGGTATAGAAAAACAGCAATTTTTGGTTCAATAATTTGGAGAGGGATGGCCCCTAGAACAGAAATTAAGAATATGTGTTTGTCGTAATATGATTAACTCGTTCTGTGAATTTATGAAACGCTTGCTTTGTTTTGTAGTTATGTTCTGGCATCCTATGCTCATTTTCTTTGGGATGCTGAGGAAGAAGAAGATGAAGTTGAAGAAGATTCCTGCGAAAAATCTGGCGGTTTCTTACATGGAGATGCTCCACCCCCTCCTCCTTTAGCTGCTGCTTCTTAAGGTTGTTTCCACTGGTGGCTGGCTTTCATATAATATAACTTTCTAACCTTTTGTTTATACGACCTTAACCTTCTAATGTTTTTGGCCGATGAGAACAGTCATAATGATAAATGGTTATTGTCCACCTTGTCATTAATGTAGATTGATGTAGCCATACAGGATAATAAAAGATGGGGGGACATTATTCTCCTTTCTGTTTTGCATTTTGATTGATTTGTCAAATCTTGCCTTTACTTTTTAAAAAATTTCTTCGACAAAATTTATAATATTCCGGAGATAAATGAGTAGAGTCTGCAAAGCACGCAATTCAAGTGTTAAATCGTCTTTCTGAAAATAATTTCTGTTTTGGTTAAATAGAACTTGATACACGAGTTTAGTATTATTATTTTCATTTAAAGTTGTGCTGTTTTGGGAATTTGCGTTATTGCACACGACTTTAACTTTTTTATTTGATAGAGGTCGTCTATGATTTCATGACTGTCATTTTATTTTTGTTCTCTGCTGTTTTTGAATCAACTTGAGTACTTTTGTGGAAAGAAAAGTGACGAGAGTTTGGATTCGGTGTGGGCAAGGAAAGGCCTAGGTGATTTTTACTTGTTTTTTTATCCACCTTCGTGTGTACGAGAAGAAAAGGTAAAAGTGAGGTCTGGGTTAACGAGATTATAAATTTGACATATGTAATTGTTGCAACTCAATAATAATAATAATAATAATAATAATATTATTATTATTAATAAAATTAAAATTAAAGAGAATAGTAATAATATAGTTTTACAAATTTTTAAATAAAATAAATGACTCGTTGTGGCATTGTCTTAAAGTTGAGTTAAGGTATTAGTGTGTGTTTAGTTTTCGGTTTTTGAGTTCAAATCTAAATTTATGTTGTATTGAAAGTCCGAATTGATGTTTGATAAATTTTTATTTTGTCTTGTTGAACTTCAAATGTGAATTGTATTTAAAGTAAAATTATAAATTTTTTCCTTTAAATGATATTTTTAATTTTATTCAACTAAATTTAATATTTTTAACTATAATTCAAACAACTAGTTGATTCATATTTTAATGTTGTTGAATCTCTCTACGATTTTTTTTAAAGACCTATCTCTGGTATTAGATTTTTTAAAGAGAATAAATTCTTCATTTTTAACAAATTAAAATTATATCGTTATAGTTTAATTTATGATTTTAAACTGAATTCGTGAATCGAAATACGGATCTAATAAAAAGGTTAAAAAAATTAATATAAAGAAATTGAGTTTGAGACTTTCAATTTGATTTTTTTTTCTGACTTTTTTTTTTCTATTGGGCAAAATTAAAAGAAAGTGCACCGCTCTGGAAAAAAATCTGAAATCTTTCTCTTGTGGCACTATGTCCAAGAAAAATGCCGCTTGAACGGCATTTGGAGGTAGGTCACAGATTTTGGTTTTTATACAGCTGCCATTAGGCTGTTCCATCCAATCAACTCATACCAAGTCCAAAGACAAATTTTCGATTGATTTTGCTATTATATCTTCAATGTTATAATTGTAATTGATTTGGGTTTTGAATCTGGATATGTAATTTTGACTCAGAAACAATTTATACTTATATTTTAATCCTAGTAGTTTTCTAATTTTATATCTTATTATAAATTATCATGTTAACTCGAGAATAAGTTTTTTTCTTCTTCAATTTATTTTATTTTTTTCCTATTTTTTAGGTTTATTTTGTTATGATATTTCGAAATATAAACTATTTTTAAAAGTAAAGAATTATTATTATGCAGATGATAATGATAATGATGATTACGACTTAATATAAGATATACATTCACCTCAAAATAATTTACATCCATATATTGCAATAATAATGAAAAGAAAAAAAATATCCGCAAGTCTTCTGCATGAAAAAAGTGTCTCACGTCAAATATGATTTACTTGACTTGAGTTGCTACAAAAAATCGAAAAATCTGAATAAACTAGAATTACTTAATACTGATAGGTTAAAATTTAAAATTTCAAAACCCAATCTCCTCGTGCAAAACAAAATCCAGAGGTGTAATAGGTGGAATTTTGTGCTTATTACTAATGTTAATTAATGGAGCCTTCGTGGCTAGTGTTTTTGTTTTTGTGAAATTGCTGCTACAGACCCTTGCTATTCAGCCTTTAGAAGGTTTTGAGACAGTTCACAAATCTTACCAATGAGGGACATTTTTTTCCCCTTTTCTCTTTGATTGTCAAATCTTTCTCATCTGGCATGTTTGTATTATGTCCAACAATGGCGCTGGTTGTACAGTTTTGGAGTTATATTATTCACACGTGCGGATAGGTGGCATGATAGATTTTGATTTTTAGACAGCTGGCACAATGTCACGTAGGGACAAATCAAAATCCCCAGGTGTGTGCTATCATGTGCTTTTTTTTTTTTTTTTTTTATTGAGATTTTCTGTTAATGGAGCATTCCTTTCTCGTGTTTCATTTTGTCAAATTGCTGTGATAGATCCTAGATTGTTCGCAAGACAGCTGCAAAGTTTCGATTTCTGAAAATTGTTAGTTTAAGAGATTCTATATTATCTAGCGAGAAAATTAGTTTCTGGGTTGAATTAGGTCTAGTTTAGATTCTAAAATAAAATAATAGTTTGTCTTACTGGTTGTTCTTGTTCTTAGGTTTAGTATGCTACTTAGTACTTATTATGGAGTTGTTTGGTTACAGTTAATTTTAAAGTTTGAGTTAGGTTAGAATCAAAACTTGAATCAATTGAATTTGAAATGCCTAATTGTGGAAGAGGAAACTTGTTTGCATTTGTGTCGAGAAGATAATGCTTCTATTAATGCAGATCTTAGCTTCCATTCAGGCTATGGATTCTTACAATACATATCTAACCTACTATTTTCCTAATAATCTCGAGGTTTCTCATGTTCTGGCATGGTAAGATATGGCACTCACAACATTAGAGAACAAATAAAGAAACAACCTAGTGGTGGCAAGGTAACTATGGCTTTCTTGGCTCACGATTTACAACGAATGCCACTACCTTTTGCTCATTTTATTACAGCACAAGGAGACCTTCATAAGATCCAGAACCAGCCAAGAACTGAACCACCAACTAAGCCAAACCCGAGGAACCCTGTCATCACAATAGCAGAAAACTCTGCTTCTGACAAGGGCACCGTTTTGGGTGTTAGAATCATGAGGACACTAGTGAGGTATCCATTGCTAAATCCTAGCAGAAAAGTCAGAACCACCATAGGTACTTCTGTTTTCAGCCACTTTGGTCCATGAAGACAAATAACAAAGAGTGGATAGAATAGTAGCCTAGATGTGGCAGCCCATATAGCCCTTGTCATGGATTGAATAACATAGAAGGCAGTTAATGACTTCCCCATTAGATCAGCTAAATTGTAAACTGTTATCAGTAAAATAGGATACCAATCCCTTAGAAGCTTGGATTCAAGATCTTCAGCAATGAATCCTGGGAAAATAGATAGGGTCACTATGTAGATAATGAAAATTCCGAAAGCTGCTCCCTTGATTTTCCCTGCCACTGCCCAAAATTTTGTCCCTGGGCATAAGGTGCTCTCCTGATGAACGCTCTGACGGTACTGCTGCATCACTGGTAACTTGTGCTGCAAGTTGCTAAACACAATACAAAGTAGGAGAAAAATGGTGGCAACCATGAAGTACAAGTGAGCACTTATTTTGAGACCCTTGGGGGTTTGTGGAAGTGATGCCTTGGTTATTATCCTCAAGATTGAAATTATAATACCTGTCACCCAAAAAAAAAAAAATTATTTGGGTAAGTCCAAATTTTAACAGCACCTGGATATCAAACTAGCAGTTGAATTTTACTTCAAACATCAAATGAAAACTATAGCCCGACCAAGTACAACTTATTTAAGCGAGAACAGCAGCAGTATCAGTTACAGTTTCAAACCTCTGAAGTATTTAATATTTAAGAGACACTTGGTGTGGGTAATAGTATAGCTCTATTACCAGATGGATAGGATTACTTTATCGATTATAGATAAAAGAATATGCTAAATACGAAAAAAAGATCTTGTCACGCAGATACACTGCCCAGTTAAAAAACTAAGAAAACGAGACCAAGGAATCTACATTAGTTTTTCTCCCACCCTTTAAAAGCATGTATATCCTTACAAGAATAAAAGTACACATCAGGTATTGTTTAAAACTTCTATACTTCTAATAAACTGCTTCTTATGTTTCTAAGAATTTGTCAAAAATAGAAAAACATAATCTGCCAATGGGGAATGAAAGTGAATTGAACTTGGGGGGGAGCAAAGAATGAATTGTCTTGGTACCTGAAGAAGCAGTTCCAGCAAAAACTGCTTGCATATACTGTTTTGGGAGCTTCCCAGCTGACCCTATCAAGCTTCCACCTACCAAGCCATCTGCTAAACCACATATCACCACTGCTGCAACCGTCAAACCATAGGCACCACTCGGTCTGTCATTGAGCTTGGTGCTGCTTGAGGTCCAGTCTATGACTGGGGCTACCATAAGAGACATAACAAACATGGAGAACCCCAAGTTCATTCTCAACCTCAACGTTGTTTTGCTCCAACCTCCCCAACCGATCATCCCAAGGAGCACCACCACAGAAGAAATCATGTAAGCCACAGAGAAAACCCTCTCTATGTGTTTGGTGGGATAGAGGTAGGCAAAGTAATCCACTGCAGTGATCAAGGCATTCCAGGGAAGCAAGTTACCAGCACCAAGCAAGAAATGAATTATGTAAGCAACTCGATAGGTATCTTGTCTCTCACTTGGATCACTAGACACCAACTTAACAGCTTCCATCTTTTGTTTTTCTCACCTTGTGGACATTCGTGGTTGATACCTGATACTATACCAACTCAAGTGCTAAACTATGATGTTTGTTTGATTAGAGTGAGAGGATGAGAACTATATGAGGAAGTGGTGGTTGATATAGGCAGTGAGGTAGTTCTACTTATGCTAGAGCTAGTTTGGGAGGGACTAGTTGACAGCTTTGGTAGGCTTCATACGTATATATACGCAGAGAGGCAGGCAAAGGCACAAAGAGACGCACGCATTTGATTGATGGAGTTGGACATGGAATCGATATGCTTAATGTATGAATAAGAAAATTTGTGCTCTGTGGGGACAGCAACGAATGGGTGATATTAGATATACCTTTTGGTCATACGGTCACACATGGGTAAGCTGTCGTTGCAATCTCTGGTACTTGACCCTCAATTAACATAAATTGGATGCTTGATATTCATGATAATGATCCTTTTAGTAAAAGCCTTGTCTTTCTTGCTCCCGAGTTATCCATCCACAAGTTGCAAAAGATGTTCAGTTAAAAGCAGTGTAATAAGTCGATGATAATATGCCACCAACCAACGGTTGTGTTCACTCATAGTGAGAGTAGTCAATGAAATCATGGAGATAAAACTGACAAGGGGCTTGTCAAGCATGACATTTCACAAAAGAAAAGGGTCCCTTGAATCGTGTCACTCGGTTAATTGCTAGTTTACCTCAGCAGAATTTGATACTGTTTCAGAGAATTTATACAGTTCAGGTTAATCACCCCCAGCTTGACGTATGTCACTTAGCCGTTATTCCAGGCTTTTATCCTTTTTTCACATGGTGCTGGTTTCTTGAGGTCCATGTTACTCACAATCACCCTTAGATAAAGCACTTCCTCAACATACACTGAAAAAGAAAAGGGAGTTTAACATGAAGTGCTGTGTTACCTAAATCATCAAACAGTAACAGCCATCAATTTTTTTGGTTAATTGTATGAGTCATAGTATGTGGAGCTTTTCTTTATTTCATCTAGTCAGTGGAGGAGACAAACCAGTACTCGATGATAGTGATTGCCAAGAGACTTAAACCTAACGATGTGCAAATACAAACTGGATGGACACAATTTATCAACTATAAAAGCAGTAGCAATGTGCCCTCCATATTGCATTATCTAACATGAGTCAAGTTTAACCATTTTTTTGAGTTTCCTTGTTTGACTTTAGTTTTTTCCAATACAACTTCAAATAAATTAAAAATGAAAGAGCAATCATTACGTGGTCATATTCCTTAAAAATAATGTGGCTTGGCTTAGACAATGATGTGTGTTTTGCACCTGTAGCAGAATCATCAGGTCCAGTGATCCATTATTCACCCAATTAGGGTCAGAACTTGATTTCATGTTAGATGCTGAAATTTCTGTCATAATTGCGTCATCAACCTAAAATATTATGACTCGTTCTGCTTTCATATTATGTGCTTGGCCTAAAATAAAAACTTTCCACAACATTTCTTATACCAAAAAGTTTGGATAGCCAATCTCCCATGCTTAAGTAACCATCACGCTAAATAAATGGGGTCTCCCGCACTCACTGTGACTCTTTATTTGGGTTCAAATATGATTTCAACTTAAGTGTTTGTGGGAAAACGAATTCTCAGTATGAGAGGTATTTGGGTTTAGTGTCTAAATTACATCTCAAAACTGAACACAGGGAACAACACTTCTCTCTGACTCCACCACTAGTACTACTACCGAAACATGACAGTCCAAGTCAGAACTGTGACTAGATCCATGTGAAAGTGGCTTATCAATACAGAATAATGGATTATTAACAAACGAGGCACAAGTTTATGGTAGTTGTAGAAAATGATTTGAAAACAAAAGAGAATGGAAGATATATACCATCTCCTTATGTTGGGGAACACAACCATGCGTGAGAATCACGTGATTCTAGGGCGTTTCCAGACACCAACCTCTTGTCTCTTAGTATCAAATTCTCATTGTAATGTCTTTCACATATAACTGATTAATTAATAAAGTAAGAAAAAGGTAAAGTAGAAAACATTGACGAGTCCACAAAGACGGAGCTTATAAATAATGGCTTGGAGCTTTACCATTATTGGATTGGAACAGACCCAAACCCAACATTTTTGAAGTGCTAACTGCCAAATTTATGTTGATTGCAACAATAGATTGTATTATTGGATTGGTACTATAGGTGGTTTGGGTGAGAAAATGACAACATAAGTAACCATTCATGTATTTTCTATCAGTTTATTACTAAATATGGTTGAAAAGGAGAATGGGGCCTAAGAAACAGATAAAAAAAGTAATTTTCCCGAATGGGATTATGTTAGAGGGCAAAGCTTTTTAGCCCTTTGTCTCATGCGATGAACCATTTAAAACAGTGAAGTTGAAATGAGCTTTACCATGAAGATTTTTAGTGGCGTGATTTTAGGATGTCCGATGTGAGTCTGTGACTCTGACTTTGATTGGATTGACGTTGTTAGCATTTAGTAATAATGGTTGTTTGCTTCTTAGCCTTTTGCTGAAGTATTAGAAATGTCACCAAATATGCACAAAAGTAAATGAAGTCATTAGTAAACTTTGAAGGTAGAGATAGATATGCATAATAATCTAAGGATAAACATGTTGTTGGTGATTATTTTTAAGAACCATTTTGCAAGGAGGAATGAGTGCAGAAGGGAAAGTAACTTTGAGCCATGTTGTGAAAAGGAAGTTCCCCTTGTCCTTTTAAATCCCAATTATTCTTATCTCATAGTTACACACATATCTGCCAACACATCATTGGCCGGTGAATTAGAATATTCTTTGGTACAAATACATTATTGGTTGAGCCAAACTTAGAATGATGTCCCATGTTTGGAGTGAAGTCCTTTAAGCTCAAAAGAAGAAAGAGAAATCTGCGTGTACTAGAGAACGAGAGTAACCAACCACTTCTTACGAATCAATTGAGTTTGTGGTTTAACTTTGTGGATACCCACTAGTTCATCTGAAAAAAGGGTGTCATTTTGTCTCGCTTCTAAAATGTTCACTTCTGCATAATTTCTACAGTATAATAGCAAAATGCGAAGTTCTATTTGTGTATAGGAAAGTTTTGGGGTACCAAATTCAGCACCTTCTTCCTTAGTCAAATTAATTGCTACTAAAGCTAGCTTCCACCAACAAATAATTGACGTTCTCTGTCAACGCAGAATGTTTCAGCAACACACAGAATCTTTCTTGGTTTCCTTGGTTACTCATTCTGGTTTTTATGCAAACCCCTGTGCATTTTGGGTGGATGAAATTCGACACGTACTACAACAGCATTCTCTTCTACTTCTTGTTCTATTGGAACAAACATCACCTGGTAATCACCGCTCAGTTCATATCTTAATTTTTGTAAAATTCATTTGTTTAGATAACTGTGTTCAGATTATGTAAGTTGATGTACAGTAAATATATATATATATATATATATATATATATATATACACACACATGTGCATGTTAGTTGATGTTATTTTTTTAAAGTAATAATAATAATGGAATTATTACAATTATTTAAGTTGTTTAAAAAATATTTTATAATCTCAGTTCATGTGATGTAGATAATTTTTTGTTTGTATGAAACAGTTCAATAAAATTATTTTTACTAGTCGAGTTTAAGTTAAAAAGTAATTCTATTAATTTATGCCTTAATATTCTTATTATCATATTTCAGATGAACGAGCTTTGCTTTGATGCCTATTTTTTTTTTGAAAAAAATGATATTATTTTGTAGAATTTTAACTTTTAAAAAGATAAACATAATAAATTTATATACGTGGTTCAATGTTTATCCTCCTTTGTAAATACATTCAATCGAAAAAAAATATGTCAGCAATATCTCATTTAGTTTCCAAGATTATACGTGTCGTGATCTGAGAAATTAAGATAGCGTTTTGTTTTGTCTTAAAAAAATTCTGAAAACTGCTTCCTCTTTTTCTTTCACTTTCATCTTATTCCTCCCCTTTTCTCGTGGCCCTGACTCAGCATAAGCATTGTGATTATGCTCTTTTAGAATTAAACGCAGTTCTCTTTACTTCAGAAAAAACAAACCTTGGAACCCACTCCAAAACTTTGGCTCATCATCATATCTTTCACCACTGCTCAAGCATTTTCCATTGAGAGCTAATGATTAATTTTTGAAATATGAAAATTCAGTTAAAATTTTAGGTTTTTAATAAATACTTTTCTATGCACTAAATCATGATTCATGACAAACTATTCATTCAAATTGGCTCCAACGTGCTAAGTTATAATGCATATATGAAAATAGATCAAGTTAATAAAGAAAGTTACTGCATGATTTAATTTTTAGATCAAGTTAATACATTATTTATTAAATTAGTAATTACTCTCTCTTTTATTTATTTATTTATTTTATTTCCAGGTTAATTTCAAGGTATTTTAGAGAATTGGTAAAAATTATTCTTTAGTTAATAAAGAATTATGGCAAGTATTCGGGTTGAGAATAAATTTTGTTAGAGAGAATATTATTTTTAAGGTATGTAAAATCCAAATCTTAAAATTTAATCTATAATAATCTAAATTTATATTGCTCTCAATCCATTTAAATCAATTTATCTAAAATCGAAATTCATGTTTTTGTATTTTAAATTAAATACACTTAATTAAGGAGCGAATATTAAACTGAATCGGTCTAAGACGAAAATCGAGTCCAATTGGTCTTGATATATGTTGGGATATATTTTTTTATATGATTTAGTTATAGTTATTGAGAGATTATGGTTATATATATATATATATATA
>Ga0214543_1008270_pt1 | contig 17193 bp, 12 predicted proteins | sample CNSS2metaG_FD_160094 | JGI IMG/M metagenome (GOLD analysis project Ga0214543, IMG submission 160094) | Root nodule microbial communities from cowpea collected in UCLA plant growth center, Los Angeles, California, USA - CNSS2 | ecosystem: Host-associated > Plants > Roots > Nodule | place: USA... | reverse complement strand
TTGCAACTAGCTTCAGCTCTGATTCAATTATTGAAGATTTTAAGTCATTGAAAGAGCGTAAAGGAGCACTCTGAATAAAGGTAACTTTTGTTGTTTTTTTTTATATTATTGTTGATGATAAACTTTATGTTACTCTTTCATATATATATTATTGTTATATTGTTTAGATTCTATTGTCATGAATGCTTATTTTGAATAAAAAAAACGATGTAAAAAAATTAATTTTTTTTAATTAAAAATTATTATTTTTTAATTAAAAAAAATTATATATAACAAATATAATTTGGCACCCCTATAATTTTTGGTCTAGTTCCGCCACTGGCTGACACCAAATCGAAAACGAGGTTACTAAGATGAACCCTAGTTGGAACCACTGCAATAAAACTAGAGAAGAGAAAGTATGAGTTGAGGACCAACTTACGTCCAAGCCCTAGTAGAGCCTCTGAAAAGAAATAAAAGAGAAGTGAGGAAGGAAACTGTCTTGCAAAATGGAGGCAGAATGGAAAACCAAGAGGCTGGAAGGGGTCTTGAGACACCCTATGGACTAGCCTTAGGCCCAACAGATAAGACTAGACCCTTAAACATTAGGAACAGAAAAAGTGAGCCTTACACTTTTCTTATTAAATATTAATAAAATATTGTGATGAAAAAAGTTTTGAAGCTCTAGATGATTTAAATTAAAGTTAATGACTAGGAAAGAAAATTTAGTTATAAATTTATTTAGTAATCGATGTTTAGTAAAATAAGAAAGAAAAATAAGATGATTTGATTTGAAAACAATAAGTTATTTATTTATTTCAACTATAATCATGTTACTATTTATTTTCATTTTTTTTACTTTCTACACCAAAATTATTATTAAGTAATTTATTTTTTCAAAACCTTACAACACAAAAAAAAATATTACTACAATAATTTTCATCATTTTAATTTATCTTTATTTTTTCCATCGTTTATTTTAAAAGAATCAGAAAACAACAACAACAACAAAACATGAATTCACTCAAAAATTGAATTCAAACTAATATTCTATTAAGGGACAAAAAAACAAAGGTCAGAATTCGGCTAAAATTCTAACCTATTTTAAAACCGTGCGGTCTATTTAACTAAAGTGCAGAGTGTGTGTTGGAAAAAAAAAAGGGAACCGTGCCAGCATTTCCGTTAGTTATTATTATATATTAAAATGTTTTCCTATTTCGTATCTTTTTCACTCCTAGGCGCATCATAAGCACACGCCAAATAAATAAAAACAAGTTGGGTGAACATTGTTAACCCAGTAGTACTTTCATATTATTAAGATTTGCTTGAATCAGAGGAATTTGGGAAACCTTTGTATCTCATCAATGGCTGCAACGAGACCGGTGCAATGTTTGCTACGAAAGATTTGCAAGGGAAGCAGGAGTTTTGGGGTTGCCACTGAAGTTAATGCTTCTTCCTCTTCTTCTCAGACGATCATGAACAAGGAATATGAACACAGTGCTCACAAGTACGTTTCTCTTTCTTTTCGTCTTTCAATGTACTCCACATGTTGCTACGCCCCAAAGGCGAGATTTTTACTTCTGGGCTTGTCTTAGTTTCTCTTCTTCTCTATAACTTCTAATCTGATGATATTATCCCACTCGGATCAGGTTAAATCTCCGTAGGTTGAATGAATGATATAAGTTTTTTAGTCGTTCGTTATAAAAAGAAATCATAAAACTAATCATGAGTGGTAATCTGAAAGTGTGATTAAAAAAATTGTACTTCAAGGTAATCACGTTGTTTAGTCTGTTTTTTCATCACCTAAGCTTAAAGTAGTACCTGCAGAACTCTGACAACATTGCAGAAAAAATGAATTTGGGTCTTTTTGAACTCTTTTATGTCCCGAGTTTCCTTAAAACATTCTCAATTAATAAACAGTCTCAGTTGCTATTTCTTGGCTGTCAACTTATCTGGTTGGTATTGAGCATAGCTTCCTTTTGGGTGCTTGCTTAAGTATCTTTTCTTTTCACAAATTTTGAGTTCCATAGATTGTTCAGGGGTTTAATTAATTTATTTTGGTGTAATATTGAACTGATAGTTCCTGTTTCAAATGCAGTTACCATCCACTTCCGATTGTATTTTCTCAAGCAAAGGGAACCTCTGTTTGGGATCCAGAGGGAAAAAAATATCTAGATTTTCTAGCTGGTTATTCTGCTGTTAATCAGGTACAATCGACTGGATCTTAGTATTCACAATTCTCCGGATCTTAATTTTTCTACAGAATGGTGCTGTAATGAATAATTATTCTTATGTTCCTCCTTTTTGCTTCCTTTATGGAATGAGTCTATTAACTCTTACCGGATCCCTTGTACTGTTGCTACTACTTTTTCTTTTGTTATTCCTCTATTTTTGGGAAAATAACTAGTATAGATGTTCTAATAACATAAGTGCTTTTTATTTTCCCTTAGGGACACTGCCATCCTGAAATCCTGAAAGCATTACAAGAACAGGTAGAAAGGCTGACCGTGAGCTCTCGAGCCTTCTATAATGATCGTTTTCCAGTCTTTGCAGAGTACGTGACAGCCATGTTTGGTTATGATATGGTACTTCCTATGAATACTGGTGCTGAAGGTGTGGAAACAGCTATGAAATTAGCACGAAAGTGGGGTTATGAAAAGAAAAGAATTCCCAAAGATGAGGTATTTATATGAGATTATGCATGCTAATAGTTGTGATATCATATGTTACAATTTTGCAAAATTTTAGGATCCAACTACTGCATCTTTACATTATATGGGCCATAGGTAGTGATTCAATAATCATAATTATTTTTAGTGGTAAATTGTACTAAACTCTTATAATTTACATGTCTGTACTGTAATGTAACAGTTTAGACGTTCTCAAATGTATTTACCATACCATTTGCGGCCATGTTGTAGGTTGTGTATCTTAAAATAGATAAACAGTTGCTCAATTCTCATAGCTGTAGTATGGAAAATAAAATTATCTAAAGATACATAACATTGAATCCAGCATACATGACAAATGTAATTACCGAGTATAATTTCTCTTTTGTCTCGGTAATACTTAGGCATTTGTTGATGTGAACACCGACAAAAATTTAAAGGAAAACATTCTAATTATGACTGATGAGATTGTTACGGTATAAAAAGAAGAAGTTAGTCAGTTAGAATACTGATGAGTTAGTTAAATACTTGTGGTGTTAGTTAGATATAAATAGGGGGAAGAAGGATAGGAGAAGGGAAGGATGTTCATTTTGTAGATTGAGCATTAGCTCTTTTCAAAAGGACAGAAATCCTTTTGAAGGTAAATCCTTGGGGGAGAGATTGTTCTCCTATTCCTTGTTCTTTTCATTCTACACAATAAAAACACTTTACTTTAATCCTCTTTTCAATTCTTTGTTCCTGAGTAATTGGTGCTGGTGCAATCTGTTGGATCTTCGAGGGAGAGCTAGTGTTAGAGATGGAGGTAGCACAAATTTGGGCCATGGGGAAATTGCCAGAGTTCCTCGCGGCAGATCATGGCTGGATTGCTATAGTTGGAAAAGATCTGAGGTGCAAGAAATTCATTTATTCCATTAGCTGTAATATGCATTCATGACCAGGAGGGCGGCATTGCTATGGTTCTATCATTGGTGCTAAGATGACCCAGATTCATATTGGGAATCATTGTCCACAACTTTGATAAAAAGATTCAAAGATAATTATGGTAGTCACTCTTTCAAATATTGGCTGCCATTCAAAAAGAGCAAATTGAGATAGAAACTTGCAGCAAAAAAATGGAAACTTCCACAGTGTTTTTGAAAGAGAAACTCATGTTGCACAAGATATTGAATGATGAGCATCCACAATTGACTAGGTAAAAGAAAAACAACATGGAGTGAAGGGGGTCAAGATGCATTGAAGCAGAGGCTAGTTCTTGGACAAGAAAGGTAGGACTACCCACCTTTGATGGGAGCATAGAAGGGGAAACGGATTTGAAGAGTGGCAATTTTAAGTGAGATGGAAATGAATTGCAATTCTTGAAATAAAATAAGTAGAAGTAAAGATGGTTCAATAATCAAGAATCACACCCCTTGAAGTGCTGAAAAATCCAAAAATGAAGTGAAATTAGCTAGAGAAACAAAGATTATGATTGTGGAAGAAGTTGATGCATCAATAAAGAGAGTGAATATCAGTTTCTTGAAAACCCAATTGTAGAATTAATCAAAAAGGAAGTTGAAGGTAGACACTACCATGTATTATTTACTTTCAAAATTCAAATTAAAATTCTCTGTTGGATTCAACCATGATAACTTGTTGGGTGAGCCTTTAGAAACTTTATTGCATTATGGATGATAACTTAGCAATTGAGTCAATGAAAGGAAGGCTTAGAGGAAGTCATAGTGCATCATGTTATTAGAGTCTTGCCTCGTCTCGACCACTGCCCAAGCCACCAAACCTGTGAGTGCATGCTGTGACAGTGTGTTTCCATTCATATTGAAATAAAGCATTGTGAAGATCATGGTGATGAAGATGACCATGGGATCTAGCTTTCACATTCCAACCTTGAGGACAAGGTTTAATTTTAGGAAGGGTGTAATGTAAGGGTATAAGCAGAAGGAGAAGTTAGTTAAGCTAAATATAGTATTAATGAGTTAGCTAGTTACTTGTGTTGATTAGATATACATAGGGGAAGAAGGATAGGAGAATGACACGATGTTCATTTTGCAGACTGAGTAGCTCTTTTTAAAAGGAGAAATCTTTTTGTGAAGGGGGAAACCCTTGGAGGAGAGAGTTCTCTCCTATTTCTTGTTCTTTTCATTCTGTTCAATAAAAATCTTTCTTTTATTTTTCTTTTCAATTCTTGGTTTCAAACAAAGATGTATAATTCTTTACAGCTAAATATATGGTATTCTTCCAGTACAAAGAGAAGATGTAGGAAATTTATTTTGTCATCCTCTTTTCTGTTTAATATGATGTAGAAAGTTTATCAATTCATGTTTAGTTTTTTCTACTATTGTTGTGTGGTGATAAGGTCAGTAATTCACTATTCAATTTTAGAGCCTGAAAGATATTTTGCTGTAGTTGAGCACAGCCATCTGCTATGCTATTTCCATTGTACTTTTTATGAGAATCTGTTCAATAGTTTTATGAAATGAGTCGTTTTACTGATGGACATTTGTTTCAGGCTATTATTGTCTCATGTTGTGGCTGCTTCAATGGTCGTACATTAGGGGTCATATCTATGAGCTGTGATAATGAAGCTACCCGTGGTTTTGGTCCTTTATTACCTGGCCATGTTAAAGTTGATTTTGGTGATGCTGATGCCCTTGAAAGAATTTTTAAAGGTTCTGCTCTGTGCTGTATACTTATTCCTTCTCATTAGTAGTTTGCTTTATCATGAGAGATCTGTGAAGTTTATTATTTGAATTTTCTCAATGAACTGCAGAAAAAGGAGAACGCATAGCTGCATTTATTTTAGAACCTATCCAAGGTGAAGCTGGGGTAAGTTTTTTTAAAGTGCATATTTAATGAGCTTGGTATCAGACGCCTTGATTGAATTGATATGCTAAGGAAGTTGCTATATACTCGTATCTTTCTCTAATCTATTTACATTAGTACTTACAAAAAAGACATGATATGTTTTTGTCACAGATATGTATTGATTACATTAAACAGGAAGATATGATATAATTTGATGGGGAATTTCTTACCAAATATTTCCTATAACTAAATATTGATTTTGTTCTTATTATTCTATCTCTTCTTTATTATAAGAATAATTGCTTGTGTACCTAAGGCACGAAATTCATTATATTCCTTTTTAGTTTCTCTATTCTCCACATGTTACTAGAGCAGTACCATCCTGTATTATATGTTCTGTTACTAATCCTTTTAATGGTTTTCAATTAGATTTTTTTCCCCTGTACCCCAAAACAAAAATGAATTTTACTTTTATATCTTAAATTATTTAATTACAATCAATAATTGAAACTTAATTTGAGTGTTCATTATTCAAATTGTAATCCTATTGCATACTTGTATCCTTCAAACAACACAATACAAAAGTTGTATCATTTAAATTATAGTTCTTTTAATTTTAATTCTAATGAAATAACTTTAATATTTTACACATTATATAAAAAATTTGTAAACAAGCTACTTATGGAAGAAGCAATGTGAACTGACATTTTTCTACATCGTGAGTGATTATGCTTTCTTTTTGACTGTCCGTGATAACATCTGTCTCCCAAAATTGATTGAGTTTGTTTCTTAAATTATCCAATCAATGTATGTGTATATATCATATGTATGTAATGAGACTGAATAAGAGAAATTATTTTCTTCTAATTCTGAGACTGTTTTTTATAACCAGACCTAATATTTTATTTTTTATTTTATTAATCTTTCAACTAGTTTTATTCTATATATGTTGTGAAAAATATGTACTATGTATTGCCTGTTCAAATTCTTTAAATTTATGGAAAACTTATCTGGTACCCTAATACATCTCATCCTGTAGAATGGCTATAACATTCTGCAGACTTCTTTTTTTTTTTTATATATATTCTTTCTTCTCAAAATATACTTCTACATTCTTCTAATGTATGATATTTTTGTTTTAAAGATAATAATTCCTCCAGATGGTTATTTAAAAGCTGTTAGAGATCTTTGCTCCAAATATAATATCTTGATGATTGCTGACGAAATACAATCTGGGTTAGGAAGAACAGGGAAGATGCTGGCTTGTGAATGGGAAGAAGTTCGCCCAGATGTTGTGGTTAGTTCAAAATCAGATTTACTTTGTGTCTACTTTATATCTATTGATTCATTCCGAAAACAATGATATAAACATTATTTTGTCATCATAAGGTTCACAAAATCTATAGGCAACTCTTGTTGCAAATTTGGCTATCACCCTTAAATAATCTGGGTCCAGGAACTCCACCAATAGTTTCATACCTGGTTCCAAGTACAGTAAGTTAGGTCCAAGAATGTCTTTGTAAGATCTCAGTAATGAATTATGGACTCAGTTTGAAATTGAAATTGAAATTGGCAAGAAAATAACATCTTTATTCCAATAGATTCTTATGTCATTCTTTGGAATGCTGTTTTTTTTTCTTTGACTGATAAATCAGATGATATCATGTTTGGATCAGTTTCTCATCGATTTCAGTAAAAGAAATTACTTTATGACAATCCTTTGGATATATTCTATTAGTTAAAATCTATATAGGGTTTCCTTCTATTTTGTATAAATATATATTGTTAAAGATTTTCAAAATTCATAAAAGGTTGCATCCTTTTGTGTCACGTTGTAATGAAAAGATGCGACTCTTCACCAAGAGTTAAGAGATGTGACTTTTTGCTAAGACTCACAAATGTAACTTTTCACCAAGAGTGACGAGGTGCACAACTTTGAAAGTTTAAAGCTCTTACTAAAAGTCTTGAGTTGATCTATAAATGAAATCAATCTTCATGCAGAAAAACAAAACAATAGGAAGTACAAAACTCGCTAGATTATTTGCATTCAGGTCATTCCTTTATACTCTTACATGTGGAGAAAAGTAATGGAACTATTATTCCATAAACTACCACTGACGATATGCTTGATTTTGAGCACTCAAACTATATCAAGTAACTACATTGTATAAAGAAGGATATTGGTTATGCATCTTATTACATATATTTTCTTTAGAGATTGGTGAGGAAAAATTAAACTTATTAGTGAGTTTGGATGGGTAATTTATTCTTATCCAATTTTTTCTTTCTTTATATCCTCTTTCACTTATAGAGTAAGAATGAGAATGTATTGAATTTCGTGTCAACGATTCTCATTTTCTATTTGCATCTCCAAAACTTCATTAATCATTTCTCTTAAAGGGAATTTGCCAAGACATCTCTTTGCATATAATTTCTGTAGGGATTGGTGGTGAAATCAAACATAAACACATGCCTTGGAGACTTGTGCCTTCTCTCTTCTTAGTTGTAGAAGTAGAACCCTCACAATCAGTTCTACCAACATATGTTTTATAATGTGTGTGGTTGAACTGTTAATAGAAGCTGTGTGAGCTGCATTCAACCACCTTCCACTTGAAAGACTTGTCCACTCAATTTTATATTTTTATCAAGAAAATGGGAAATATATAGCCTCTCTGCAAAGTGCAAACTTTTATTTTTATTTTTTCTGAGGTTGTATTCCTTTTTAATAGCACCATGCATGACTCTTTATAACTGTCCTTTTACTTAGGTACTCGGTAAAGCACTGGGTGGAGGTGTTATACCAGTTAGTGCAGTTCTTGCAGACAAAGATGTGATGCTTTGTATACAACCTGGACAACATGGAAGGTTCGTTTTATTATAAACTTATGATTCATTGTAATTTGCTTTGTATAATATTTCATTGCCTATTGTTGTCAAACTTATGAGGTTATGCTGGACATCTGTTTTGAACTTTTCATCCTTAAAATCCCTTTATTAGTCTGATCACGTGAAGAGACTGAACTCTCTCTTGTGTAGGAACTTGGGATCATATAGTATATAGTTAATTTGATTTTGGGTTAGGGGTGCTAGTTCTATTCATGTTTGTGGTGCTAGCATAGACAAAAATTTATATTTAAGAAATCTAGGACACTTCCTAGTCATATTACTGACTAACTACTACACTAATTGACCCTAAGTAACTAACTAACCATGGTGAAAAGTATGTAGTTGGATAAAAAATGAAATTCCTCAAGGTTCCATTTCATGAAGCATATTTGATGTAATGCTTAATTTACCAAAATTTCTCTTTTACACCATTAACAATAGCAAAATGGTTAGTTTGGAGAGCCTACCCTCAGAGACTAGTTAAAAGGGGGGAGAAGAAAGTACATGAATACTCCACCAAATGGTGAAGTTGATCATCTCAAAACTCAATTGACTGCCAAATGATTACTCAATCTTTGAACTCAAGTACAATGATACTTTCTCTCTGATGGTCAAAATTACTACAATTAGACTTTTCCTTTCCATTACAATGATTAGTCATTCATCGCTTCATCAATTATATATTAAGAATGTTTTTCTGCATGGTGATCTAGAAGAGGTCTGCATGGAGCAACCTACTGGATTTGTTGCTCAACAGGAGTCTAGTCTAATTTGTGAACTACGTTTATAAGATATTGTATTTTCATTGGAGGAAATATTATCACTTGGAAAAGCAAGAAAAAAAATGTTGTTGTCTATGCTTATGTGAGTATAGGGCAATGACATTTCTCACTTGTGAGTTTGTATGGGTAAAAGAATTCCTCTAAGAATTAGATTTTTTAAGATCTAGGCAATGAAGACATATTGTGATAACCAAGTTGCTCTCCACATTGCTTCCAATCCAGAGTTCCATGAGACAACTAAATACATAGAAATCAACTATCATTTTATTTGGGAAAAGTTGTTGTCCAAAGGAATATGTATTAAGCTTTTCGGATCCAATGATCAACTTGCAAATGTGTTAACAAAATTCTTGAAAGGACCTCAAATTGAATTTATTTGTTCCAAACTTGGCACATACAATTTTTATGCTCCAACTTGAAGGGGGTTTTAGAATAGGTCAACTTAAATAGACTTTATTCAAAAGCTTCCATGACCAATTTAGAGCATCTCCTATCAATGCCATTCAAACTTTAGATAAGTTCTCCTCCTTATGTATTCTTAAGGCCTGCGTAATACTAATATGAATTAATCAACCACAAATAGGCATTGTTCTTCCAATCCAATAGTGGATTCATTTTCATAACACTACAACTCCAAGATCAAATCTTTTCTATCACATAATTAAAACCTGGGAGAGGATACAAAAAAAGTACTTATTGATTGTAATGAAGAAGAGATATAGAAATAAAGAACAAAATCAATAATTACCAATGGGAAATATTTGCTACGATATTTCCTTATTTGATTTAATCAATTCATATTATGAGTTAAGCTTGTTATAGATTTTAGGAATGCAGATCCCTTGAAAGAATTAGTGAGCATGACTACTAGTTGGATGTTGGTGATGACAAAGTAAATGATGCAAAGCTTTATTTAACAATTTGGTGCATGTGTATGAAGATGGCATGCTTAGGAATTGGCAACCGTTGTTGGCCACGAGTTAGACAATGATTGATTGCTAGAGAAGGGAGACTTTGATCGATAGGTCCTACTAGAGGTTAACAACTAATGGAGAACAAAAACTAGTTGAGGGCATGACTATTGACTGAGAGAAAAATTATGCTTGAGGGAACAACCGCTGGCAAAGAGCAAAAATTCTTTAAGAGCAATGGAGGTTGCCTGAGACAAAAACAAAATGCTTGGAGGGCATGAGGACTTCTGAAAAGTAAAGATGCTTTGAGAGCACACACAATTGTTGGGAGATCAAAAGTACTCAAAGGGCAAAGATGACAGCCAATGAGCAAGAATGTTTGAAGGTACATTGATTGTTGGGAAGCAAAAGAGCTATGGGGGGTGTGATATAACTATTAGGGAGCATAAGTGCTTGGAGGATGCGATGGTTATCAAAGAGTAAATGCTAAGGCTGGTGCCTTTATGGAAAATGTCATGGCCTAATTGCAAATAGCAAATTAGTAACAAAATAGGTCAAAGAGGATGGTATTACTCTGATACCATAGTGAAAGGATTTCTTATAACTGTTTTTATATACACATTTGAGTATTCTTATTTTGTAATAAAGAAGAGATACAACAATAAGGAACATCATCCATAATTAACAATGAATTATTTACCAAGATATTTCCCTATTTCATCTAATCAAAATCATATTTCAATATATAATATAATCAAATCATATCTTTAACACTGATAGACCAAAAGAATTTGACAATGTCCTTGGATATTGAAGAGATCCTGGACTCTCCTTATTCATAACGCTACCTCTCCAAAGCTTTGACTCATTGAGTAACTCTAACTAACCAATGACTAATTAACCAAGGCCCTCAACTAATAGATGTGTCAGTAGATGTTGCATGGTGCATCAATTGTCGCTCTTACTTAGAAAGAGTTGCGCTTTGATTATCAGCTATAACTTTTGGCTTAGTGGTAAGTGCTTAATCCAACAATTGATGCCAAAACCAAAGTCACGAGTTCAATTTGCATTAGGTTATTTGTTGAAGGGTGATTGCTCATAAGTTACATCAATTGTCCTATGGTGTAAGTCAGGTCGGGTTGTTATGCTCTTAAGTAGAAAAAGTTGCAACCTGACTATCAAATACAACTTTTGGTCTAGTAAGTGCTTGATTCAAAAGTGGTAAGCCACTAAAACACTTGGGGAACACACCCTCTAGGTTAACAAACTAATTCAGCAGCCCTCGGTTACATTTTAGAACTTTCAATTGCTATATATGTTTTAAAGTTTTTCATGCTTGAGCTTTCATGAAATTTTTCTTTCCGTTTTGCATTTATTTCTTTCCATGTACTCAGAAAACAAATTTATTTATTGCAATACATTTCAATGTTATTAAAATATGAAACCTAAAAATATAATGCTGAACTTCTCTGTTATTTTTCACAGCACTTTTGGTGGAAATCCGTTGGCCAGTGCAGTTGCAATTGCCTCACTAGAAGTGATAAAAAATGAAAAACTAGTTGAGAGGTATCAAATGCTTTGCAAAGTCATATTGTCAATGCATACTTGTTATAATACAGACTTGAATAAAAAATATTGACATGTATTTTCTTTTTCTTTTTCATTTGATCTAGCATCATCAGAATGTGGAATAAGAGCTTCAGTAGTCAATACTAGGTCCTGGGATTTGGTAGTTGAATGACTATATAGAATACAATCTTGTTCTTGTCTTGGGGTATACATGATTGAGATTTTTTTTTTTTCATGTTTCTTGTACCTTTTTGAAAATGTTACATATAAATCCCAGTAAGTTTTAGAAGTTGAATAACTATTTAGGTTATCCTGTGTTGGGGACATATATTCATCCAATTCCAATATCTTTAATATTTGCACTTCTTACAATAACTAATCTTGTTTCAGATCTTATTTTTCTCACCCTTCCTGAAAAAGTAAACACAACTTTTCAAACCTGGCTCATTATTGGTATTTTCAGTGGTTTATTTTTCTAATTTCACACCATCAATAAGTTTCAGACCATGTTTAAAATTTCATAAGAAAATCATATTATAATTTTTTTTTTTTTTTTTTTTATTTAAAATTTTATTTTTTTTTTAAAATTTTTTAAGAAAATTTTTTTATATTTTTTTTTTTTTTTTTTTTGAATCACAAGTTACATGAGCGTGTGAAAAAGAATGGTCATTGAAGGTACTATATAGTGCAACAAATTTTGGGGATCCTGATGTTAAACTTATTTGCTTAGAAAATTTAAACGTAGGGAATTAGTAGTTCTTTCTGATGCTCTTTAACTTTCTACTCAGTCCCTCACCCGTTACAGAGCTTATGCTCATCAAATTATTTTCTAAATTATTTTATTTGGTTTTCATTTCTCATCATTGAATGTTTTCTAGCTGTGTTCAAACTTTTAAGTTTCCAAGTTTCACTAAATGCTTTATTAATTTGATTCTTTATTCTCTCTACCGTGAATTTCCCTTTGAGAAATTAATATATAAAATCTGCAATTGATGTATTACTATTGAACAGATCTATCCAAATGGGAGAGAAGCTCATGGGTCAGCTTCTTAAGATTCAACAGCAATACCCAGATTATGTGAAGGAGGTACGGGGAAGAGGATTATTCATTGGAGTTGAGTTCAGAAGAAAAAATTTGTTCCCTGCATCGGTGTATGAGCTTAGTGAAAAATTGAAGGAAAGAGCTGTGCTTGCCAAGCCAACACATGAAACAATAATCCGCTTTACTCCCCCACTTTGCATAAGGTAAGTTATGAAAGCAATAGAGTATGTCTTTATACCAAGTTATCATTATAGTTTGACAAATAGTTAAAGTACTACCTCTGGGATTTCGTTTGTTGTTATTGGAACAATTATTGAAGATGAAGAGTGGATTCTAGCATAATCCAAATATTACTGAAGCCAGACTGCGGTAAATTAATGTAAGACTCAAAAAATAAAGAAAAAGAGAACAATATATTTCAAGAACTTGAACAGGTTAGATTGCTTTTGTCTTCTCCAGTATTGTATTCGTAAAAAATTTACTGGATGACTAAGTTTTGGAGCTAACCCTAACTTGGAAACAAAGTTGCCCTTGTTAGGAGCAACTTCATAGACATCCATATGAGATGTTTCAAGAAAAGTATTAGGAATACCAATAGTAGTTTCAAATGAGATGGTTCCTATATGAAAGAAACAAAAGATTACTCAATATATTTAGAAGACTTAACTTCAAAAGAACTCTGACCCTGAAGTTGATGACTCATGTAAAAGGATTTAGTTTAAGACATTCGTGGAGGTAAAAAACTTTTGACTAGGAGGATGACAACAACGCTATCATTTTTTTATAAAAAACATAACCAATGAATATGCATTTAACAATTCAAGGATCTAACTTCCCATAGAATTGGCTTTGAATATGGATAAACACAACACATCCAAATACTTGACTATGAAGACTAGAGAGAATAATAATCAAATGGAAAGAAGGAAGACATAAACTCATTGGGACTCATCCCTCTATAACCCGAGAGGGTAATCTATTGTTAAGATGAGCAATAGTGAGGACAACCTTACACCAATAAGATTTAGGGACATATATTTGGAAAAGATGTGTTTGTGTCACCTCAAGAAGATGCTTATTTTTTTCTTTTAGCAATTCCATTTTGTTGTGATGTATCCACATATGTGAATTCTTGAGCATCATTTTCGGAAAGGTATTTAGGCATGTCATGATTTGTATATTCTCTTCCATTATTAGAATGCACACGTTTAATTGGCTTTTTCCAAATTGTGCTTTTATCATATAAAAGAATTTGAGAAATAAGATATTTCTTTCATGAGGAAAATTCCCGTAACATCATTCCTGGTCGGTCTGTATAGATTTTGGTTTAGTGTGGAAATTTTAAGCGTTATGTGAAGCATATCCATTGATAATTTATGTGATTTGGAATTTAAAGCAAAGATGTGACCAAAAGTGATGTAATGGTTGCAGTGTGGATGAGATCCAACAAGGTGCCAAGGCCCTGGCTGATGTTCTGGAAATTGATGTTCCAAAGTTGCAGAAGGAGAAGCCAAGAGAAGCTGCTCCAGTTGCCTCTAGTGCATGTGATCGTTGTGGTAGAGTCATGTATGATGATTAATCAATCACATAAAGCTATATGGTTAGCCCCTACCTTTAGTTTTCCTTTCATAACAAATTATATCACACGAACAATGCTTTGCCTTCTGCATCAAAACTACCTTCAAATATTCCATTTATTATGAAATAAAGATGTCATAGAACAGAAGGGTTCTTTCTTTCCAAATCTCTAAGTGTGGAATGAACCTGTCTCCTACAACTTCATGGTGTGTGATAGCTAGCTCTATAAATAAGGATATTTCTGATTGACCAACAAGGACAAATAAAAAATAATAATGAAATTGAATTCTTCATCAAAATTAATTTAAATTTAGAGAAAGTATGAAAGTTTCTATAAATTGGTTTATTTATAAGTTAATTTTATTTTAAAAAGATTTTCATTTTTCTAAATCTTTATACAAATGTTCATCTAATGTTACCTATAAGATAGTTTATATATACCACATAACTTTTATGTTTTATTTTTTTTTATAATAATAAATACAATTAAGTTTTGAACGAATTAATCATTAAAAGTGTTCTTGTATACTTTTTTTAAGATAGTAATTATCAATGGTTGAAATGCTTGTGAGGAATTTGGTTTCGATGCTGGATTTTCTGTATTGTGTTTTTAGGATATATAGATAGAGGTTGTTTTTAATGTTTTAAAATATACTAAAAGGAATTTTAAAGTATCAACATCAATATATTTTTAATGTTAAGCACTAAACATCACCAAACAATTTAACTCTTTTATTATAAGATTGATTTTGATGTTTTGAAATATATTAAAAAAAATTAAAAATATCAATATTAATGTATATTTAATGCTTAACATAAGTCATTCCAAAAGATCTAGCAGAGATTCTTGACACGTTTGTGAGAGTAATCATTTCTATTGGATATATTTTTTTATTCTTATAATTAAATTGATAACTAAAGATGGTGTGTACACATGTGGTGCCTTTATCATCTTTGAATCTCCTTCCGGATTTTGTTGAGAATGGTCATTCGCCGATTATAAGTTTATCATTTGGTATGATAGCTTGATTCCAACATTTTCAAAAGTTTTCTACAAAAAATTCCAAAACTTTTCGTAAGATATACAATTACCGTTTTACTCACGTGATTTTTTTTCTTTTCTTACTTTTTGATGCATTTGAAGCATAAATCAAAGCGGTGAAAGCAATAAGCCAATTCAAACTCATTACGTAGAAATCACGATACTTATAAACGTGAAGCAGTTGTTTTAGAATTGTTGCAAGGAATTGAAGTGGTTTTGTCAGTGCTTTGAATAAAAATGCGTTTGGCTAATTGTAAACGCATGTGCCAAATTAAGTCACGCAAGGAGTGTATATTTTGGATCAAATTCTTAAGGTATAATTACTCATATAGTACATAGTTTGGAGCCAGACAGTTTAGGGTTAGTGTGTCAAATAGGTATCTGGTTTTAAAAAAGTGTTAATTGTATTTCAACTTTTGAAAAAGTGTTTCAATTAGGTCTCTTTCAGACAGAATTGACTAACGCCGTTAGTCAACGTGTCACGTGCCAGTATGTGATTTTTTTCATTTTTTTTAAATTTTTTTTAAATTTTTTTCTATTTTTTTTAGAAAAAATTTAACTTTTTTTTTAATTTTTTGAAAAAATAAATAAATGTCATGTGTCAAGTCCCTTATGTGACACGTGGCATTGCAATGTCACATGTCAGTATCACTATCAGACGCTATTGTGTTGATTTCGATGTAGTTCTCATATATGTTTTTTTGTTTCAATTTAGTACATACTTATGTGTATCTGATTCAATTTTGACCTAATATTTTTTAATAATTAAAATCCATTTTTTATAAAATTAAAAGTAATTAAGTATAAAAGTTTTACAAAAATTAAGTATTTGATATTTATATTAAAATTTAGTGGTAAAAGTCATTTTATTAAGTCATTTTTAATAAAAAAAATTAGTATAACATTCATACCAATATAAATTTTCGTTTAAAATTAGTAAGAGACAATATTATTCTATTTTGGAAAAAAAAATAACAAAACATGCGTACTTAATAAAAAAAGTAATTAATAAAGTAATATGTTAAAAAGTCGTTTTTAATAAAAAAATATTAGTATAACATTTATACAAATAATAAATTTGGTCTGAAATTGGGAGAAACAATATAAATATTAGTACTTAATTTTGTAAAAATATTTATACTTAAAAATGACATCTGATAGTGACACTGACACGTGGCACTGACAATGCCATGTATCACACACAGGGACTTGACACGTGACATTTTTTTTTCAAAAATTTTTAAAAAATTAAAAAAAAATTAAAAAAATTTAAAAAAAACCACATACTGACACGTGGCACGTTGACTAACAGCGTTAGTCAATCCTGTTTGAAAATGATCTAATTGAATCACTTTTTAAAAGTTGGGATGCAATTGATATTTTTTTTAAACTGGGTACGTATTTGACACACTAGCCCCAAACTAGGTACTATACGAGTAATTATACTAATTCTTAATCTAAATTTGTGATTTTTGTTTTTTAACTTTGACTTAAATCATATTAATTTTCCTTTTGAGAGTTCTTAATTTCTTGATTTTACTTATAAGATGTCGTATTGTAAGATAAATTATTACAGGGAATTGGATTTTGATTACTTTGATATTGACTTTTGATATTAGACTATTATGAGTTAAATGTTAGCGTTTTTTTTTTTTCGGCATTAAATAATATAAAAATTAAAAGAGTTACTCTCAATCTTTATACACCCTCAAAACAAGTGTGAGAAAACACAAACCATAGACACAAAAAAAGAAGAGAAAAACAGGCCAGAGGATATCCATTCACACAAAATATAACGTTTATATTTTGATAGTTACGAAACTTGAGCTTAAGTGTTGAAATAAATTCAAAGCATAAATTAGACAAATTAATCACAAACAATAAGTGGATATATAATTAGTTTTCATTCGTCTTAAGTGTAATAAAGAAATTATAT
>Ga0214543_1008267_pt1 | contig 17196 bp, 7 predicted proteins | sample CNSS2metaG_FD_160094 | JGI IMG/M metagenome (GOLD analysis project Ga0214543, IMG submission 160094) | Root nodule microbial communities from cowpea collected in UCLA plant growth center, Los Angeles, California, USA - CNSS2 | ecosystem: Host-associated > Plants > Roots > Nodule | place: USA... | reverse complement strand
TTATCAATAATTATTCTTTTATTTGTTCTGATATATTTCACTTTATTTTTAATAAATATAATTTTAATATATATATATATATATATATATATATATTTAAAAAATGCATATACACAAACATTATCACACTTGTGTTACGCTAGTTAGTTATAAAGAGAATCGTAGAAATATGAGTCTAATTTATATCGGTTCAACACTAGATGCAAGATATGTGTCAACTAATTATATAAGTACAAAATATGTTGGATTCAAAATCAATATAAAATATCTTAAATAACCAATGTAAAAGTAATTTTTTTAAGAGTAAATTAACATTACTTTTCATTTATGGTCTGTTTGTTTGGTGCGGAAGAGCATTGATGTATTGTGCACAAAGAAAGTCCACAAATCAATGAAAATATACACAACAATCGAGACAAAATTGGCATATTAACTTTCTTCTCTGTTACGAAGATTTGCGGAGAAAGGAACGGTAATTACATAAAATAATATTAATGTATTAAAATATGATATTTTATGTATTAAAATTTTATAATAATTTTTAATTTATTAAATACATCACATCATTAATTATCATTCATTAACTTTCATGATTTTTTTCTAATACAAACAATTTCATTTTCACCTTTTTTTTTCCTTTCAAATTTATTCAACTTCACTCTTTCAAAATTCATTCTCATAATCCAAACAATTTACCCTTCTCTCTCTTTGTACAAATTTGTTGGAAGAAATGTGTGAGCAAAAAAATTGATGAAGAGTGATTTATGCGAAAGAATAGATGAAACTTATATCGTTTGACTTTTAACTAACATTAATATTAAAGTAATATATGTATTCATAATTTGTCATTATTTTTTATTGTTTCTACAATAATAAGAAATAAAATTAATTTATATTCATTTCTCACTGTCTAAATTTATTCAAAATAAGTTTATTCAAAACAAAAATGTTCTCTTTTAAACTCTTTCTCAATTTTCGTCATCAAATCCAATATATTCTAACCCTAATAATTGAACTTTGAAAATCGGAGAGACAGACAAAATCTCCAAAGTGTATTATTTTATGAATTTGTTAAGTAATGCATATTTTATAATTTAGTAACTAAATTGATTTGATACGCTGTCTCAAGTACGCTAACATTGACTCCTACAGTTCTTTAATCAACAATCCCACCTAAACTTGCTTGATGTCGGTCAATCGAATTCATTGTTATTAATATTTTATTGGGCCACGTTTTTCAGTTCGTTGTTAAGATATTTGTAGATTATTTTAAAAATTATTTCATAATTATATTTTTCCTTAAATTTTCTAAAATACAGACATATTACACATAATTATCAATACAGATGATTTTATTAAAAAAGAAAAAAAATAATGAAAACAACAGACTATGATAAAATTATATTACAAATAACTAAAAAAATACTTATTATGAAAAAAATTAAACGATTTTCTTTATGAAAATTATTCTATACTTTAAATTTCATATATCAGGACAAAAAGATAAATTATTCGGTACATTAAAAAATTTATCATGAGTTAATTTTTTATATTCTAAAAAAGACCTTTAATTTTTTACAATTTTTATCTTTGAATATTATTAATTTTCTTTAACTTATTCTTACTAAATTTTTTATAGTTTAAATCTGCTCAACATTTTCTTTTCGGTATTAAAATCTTCCTTTCATCAAACATATTAATTCATTTATAAATTATTTTTAATTCTGCAAAATAAACTTATTTAGATGTAAAAAAATTAGGAATTGTCACTAAACTTATAAGAGTTGTATTCCTTAAATTTTAAAACTTTTTTTCTTTTTTGAATGATTACAAATGTAATTAGACTTTTATGGTTCACTCGTTAGTTCAGTATTCTCAGTCCAGTATTTTCAGGTCTATAGGTTTGATTTTATTCCTCCGAAAATCCATTTAAAAAAAAAATCACAAATCAATATGTACTAACATTAATTATCAAAATAGATTTAATTATAAAAAAATCACAAATCTTTAGATTCGCTTATTGGTAAATCAAATTTTTAATTGGAAGACGTAACAGATTTATAAACCTAAAGCTAGAAATAAAGAGAAAGTTGAAACAAATAAAAAGTGAAGTTTTACCGAATCTTTAGCCTATGAAAATACGGTCTATTGATAATTAGTATTATTATGTTTTATGTTTTATTTTTAATTTTTAATTTTTTTGTTTATTTTTACTTTTTATTATTATCTTTTCAGATATTTAATAAATTTGAAAAAAATAAATATTTTGTTTATATTTTATAGATGAATAGAAATCTCAGGCAGTTAAGAAGATTATGAATATAATGAGTGAAAATTACTGAATATTAAAAGAATATATCAATAAAATTAGTTATTCACTAGGTTGGTTACTTCAGTTACAAATTAGAATATTTGAAAAATATATCAACAATATGGAATCTACAAAGATTAAAAGATATATATTCAGAATATTCAATAACAAAATCAAGTACAAAGCTACATGACCTGTCCAATTCAAAAAATCTATAAATAAATGGTTTGACAAAGGTAAAAAACAACTCTTTAGGAAAAAAAGAAACCCCTTTTGGGGGAAAGACCCCTCTGTGTGGGAGAGAGGGAAAAAAGGTAGAGGCGTATTATCAAGGCTGGAGACATTTTGTCTTCATCATTATTATAGTATTCAAAATGTTAAGGAGTAGCTAACTCCCTTAGTCATGGGAGTTGGGTACAATGTATTCTTAACTCTTAGTGAATTTCACTATTAAATATAATTATTTTCCATCGCTCTTGTGTTTTATTCTTGTTTTAACTGCATGATAATTAATTGATTACATATTTTCGGGTCTCTAATTATTGGACACGATATTAGAACTTAGATTATAGTAGACAACTAATTGATTGTGCATGTAGACATAGAGTACATCATTGGTCATTCTTAACATCATATTTTTGACTTTAATGCAAATGTATAATAAAAATTTCTAAGACATTAGGGTTTTTATTATTCAAGTTTAGACTTGTCACTAAGACATTAGGGCTTGTTACATTAGGTGTTAATGCTAGAGTAAGAATTAGATGAATATTGTTTGGTGCTTTTACTTTGAATTGGGTCATGAAACCCAATCCTATTGAAGTATTTATCATATATTGTTGCACATATGTTTGGGTTTTATTTTTGTTTTTGTGAAATTTATTTTCTAATTGAGTTATGAATTGCAAGAATTGCCAAGTGCTTCACAAGTCTCTTATGAAATGATACTTGACTTTTCACTTTATTACTTGTACAATTTGGTACACTTGTCAATCCCGTAACATTTATATAACAAATAAAGAATAAACAAAAACCAACTAAATCTAACAAGACTTAGCTAAATTAGTTAAAAACTAACTAGATAAAACAAAATAAACACATATGATAAAAGCTACCTCAAGTTGGAGAGAAAATGTTTTTGAGGGCCAACTTGTGGATGAGAACTCGAAACTTATGTTACGAAAGGGCTTTGGAGAAAATATCCACTAGTTGTTGATGAGATTTCACATGAATAAGGCATAAGAACCCAGACTCAGCATGTTGTCTAACAAAATGGACATCAATGTCAATATGTTTTGATATTTGATGGGAGACAAGGTTAGAGGAAAGGTGAATGGTAGAGACATTATCACATAACAACAAAGCCATATGAGATTGATGTTGGAAGAAGCGTAAGAGTTATTTAAGCCATAACAGTTCTAAAGTGATGAAAGCAATAACTTTATACTCAGCTTCTATAGAAGATATGGATACAATTGGTTGTTTCTTTGAATTCCATGCAAGAAGAGAATCACACATGAATATATAGAAACCTTTTGTGGATTTTCTACCAAACAACCATCCCAATCAACATCCACTTAAGCACTTAGAGTAAAGTTGATTGAGAAGAGAAAAACCTTCCTTGTCCAAGAGTAGCCTTTAAATAGCGAAGAATATGATGAGTATCATGAAGATGGGGTGTGTGAGGTTTGCTCATGAACTGACTTAATTTATTTATTGCAAAATAAATATCAGGGTTGGAAATACATATATACATAAGTCTACCTATCAATCTTCCATAAGAAGATGATCCAGGAAGAAGGTCACCATCAATGGAGTTAAAAGTTTATTTGGATCCATAGGAATAACAATAGAGTTGGCATTGGTGAATCTAGTATCCTCTAAAAGTTAAAGAATATACTTCCTTTGACATAAGTGGATACCTTGTTTGGATTTTGCGATTTCTGAATAAAGAAAAAACTTCAAGTCTCTTACAATGTTGAGCTTGAGTAATTTTGGAAGCAATTTTTAAACAATTCATATTAGCTCCTGCAAAGATGATGTCATCGACATACACTAATAGGTAAACTATGTTGTGGTCATTACCAAAAGAAAATAGAGAATAGTCACTAGTGCATTTAATAAAACTGTAAGATTGTAAAGTAGTGCAAAAATATTTGAACCACTGTAGAGAGACTTGTTTTAAGTCATATAAGGAGCAATTCAATTTAAATACAAGATTACTAGGATTTTGCTATTGAACTTTGCAACATTGTGGTATTTTTATACAAACTTCATTTAAAAACACATTTTGAACATCTAGCTGAATAAAATTCTATTTTTTAATGGTTTTGCCATCACCTGTTTCCCACCACATCATCCAATATCCTAAAACCAAATGGTTTGAGTCGTCCTACCATCGCAATACTAGATATATCTCCCTTACTCCTCAAGGACTTACGAGTAACAACTTCGGTGAACATTGAGCACTATACTCAACAACGAGCCAGAACTAAGACAAAACATCTTTCTTCTCCCCATTGCCTTGTACAGGCGAGAGAGTATGACACTCGAACCCATCCTCAAACAGGCAAAGAAGACCTCTTTCCATTGCCTCACACGGGTGAAATCATTTTTGGGCTTCTAGGTAAGATGAAAAATCTCATAACGACGTATCCTTCAATATCACTCTTGTAACACCCTAGGGGATATTACTAATTATATACAATAAGTGAATAAAATAAAACGATGTTATTATTCCCAAAATGCAAAAAATTTAAAACTTTAACTAAGACCAAAAGTAGCCAATATCTCGTGATTAACTTATTACAAGTTCCAAAGCTCATATTAAATTATTACAAGTTTTAAAATCCGAGACAACTCAAAGAAAAGTACAAACTACTGAAACCAGTTTATTAAAATCATTCTCATAGTTCACCCTCACTCTGACTATATGTGTCAACTATATCACCTGAAATATCATCTACTCCCTGTGACCAGTCACACGATCATCGCCAAACACAAACAAAAAGGGTGAGTTCAAAGAAATAAACATGCACAACAATAGCATAAACCCCTCACCAAAGCATTCTAACTTAACAGAATACTCATTCTTAAAACCCTTGTTACCCAAGGAATCCTAAAATCAACGTCTCACAGCCCATATGAGACTAAACTTAACATTCATGTCATACTCACACTTGACCATGGCCTCAAAATATTTCATGCTTCCACGAACCTACTCGCTCGTGGTCCATCCTCTAAGAACCTCCTTGCTCATAGTCATGTTTCTACGAACCTCCCCGCTCATAGTCCAACATGTGTGATCCATCTAGTTACGAACTTTGTCATTCACAACAACTCTTAAGTATGAGCACGGAACATACAAACATCTATGCTCATATCCTAACATGAGAGTATCATTAATATGAACCTCCCTGCTCATATTAATCACGTGTTCCATCACCAATCACGAACCTACCCGCTTGTGATAATGTCAAGCATATCCTAACCTAAGGCCGTTATCTCAAAACATACAAAACACATAAAACAATCAAACTACCCCTGGAATGTCGCCTGACGCTGCTGTCAGAACTGAAATTGCGACGGGATGACGAACCAAAAAAGAAACGTATTTGAAAAGAGATCTTGGAGGCCCTACCATAGTTATTTTTGGAAAACTATGAAAAACCATAAAGATAAAGCAAGTCTATGAAAAACCATATTTTCTAATCCGAGAGTCAATTACGCGTAGGAAAGGTGTTAGCACCCCATAGTGCCCGCCCAAGGGCGATACTTTAATTAAACATGCAAGTTGATATGGTTTTCAAAATGTTAATTTTCCCTAAAAATAGTAAGAATATAATGTACAAATGAAACAATTTTTTTTTTATATTTTGGGCCCAAAAAGGATTGACCTTGGTCCTACATATTCTCACTCAACATGAGAAATCAGGATTACGTAGTTCTTTAAAAGATATTTCGAAAACTATTTGGAAAATGATTTGACTTTTTGGAGGTGAACTTGACAAGGACTGAACTTGCTCCTACGTATCTCACAATGGAGAATCAAACATCACGTAATTCTTAAAAAAGACTAGTTGTTTGAAAATGTTAATATTTTTATATTTTTTAAATTTTATACTTTTTTTATATTTGAATTACTTGAAAATACGTGTCACACAACGCGAGTGGCTAGACAGACACTAAAAGAGAAAGAAAACTATTGTTGATATTTTTTTGAATTTTTATTTTGTGAATTTTTATGATTTTCAAATATTTTTGATTTTTTAGAAAATATTAAAAAAGTGGAAAAGAAGGATAAAAGTGGAAAACAAAAATATGAGTACAATAATGTTGAGTGAGGTGCATGAAGTAAACAAGGTGTATTTAGTGGAGGGGAGAGTGCAATGAGTAAAATAAGAAAAAACAAGCCCAAAACAAGTCAAACATAAAAGGGTTGTGCAGTTAGTAAAAATGGTGGTGTAGTGAGCAAATATTGTCAAGTGTGTGGTAAATGTTAAAGTGCAATAAGTAAATGCAAAAACAGCCCAAGAACAATAAACAAAGACATAGGGGGTGCATGGTTAACAATCATGGGGTGCGGGATTAACAATCATGAGGTGCATATGAAGAGAAAATAAAACGGGCTCAGATCACATAATACTAAAAAAGAACATGAAGAAGGTATGTAGAGATCAAACAAGGGTGCACGAGTGAAACCGACCAATCCAAAGATCATCATCTTCTTTAATAGAGACTAACTAGGGTTCCACGTTGTTACACCACTCCGCTGTCGCACATCTCCATTTGAAGCTCCGACTTGCTAGCGGCATTGCCGCCGACGATAGGCTTTCCTCCTTCCTCTATTTCTCTGTGATTTATTGTAGGGTGTATGTGTGGATAATAGAAGTATGAAATTGGAGATGGGTGTTGAAGTGTTGGTGTGCATTTGGAAAATGGTGATTGAAAAAAAATGTGTAGAATCATATGATAATGTTGGGTCTGTGATTTTTTGTTGTGTACGAAGATGATGGTGACCAAGTGAGAAGATGAATATGAGTTTGTGTGTTGGTGAAGATGTAGAATATAAAGGTACTAGGGAAGTGAGGATGGTTGTTGTGCTTGTGTTTTATTTTTTGTGTTTTTTTTGCAGGTGGAAGATATAACTGGTGTTATAGATGGGAGATGGTCGAAAGTGGGTTTTGTCTCTAGTTTTGTAGGTCAAAGATGAAGGTGGAAATGCAAAATGATTCAAAGGTGAACTGTAAGTTGTTTTGGGAAGGAGATATTGCGACTGGTGGTTGTGTAGAGTGGTTTGAGAAGGGAAAAGATGAGGATATGGAGGTTCTGCGAGTGGACTGTTAGGGGTGAGGATTGCTCTCTTGGTTCGGTAGTGAGTGTCCACTTTTGGATATGCAGGGAAGAAAAATGATGTAGGTTGTTGGTGGTGAGGTTGGATGAAAACCGTTTGGCTGTTATGTCAGTATAAGTGGAGCAGAATAGAGTTTGGGTTGTTGTTTTTTGTTTGTACATGTGAAAGATGATGGTGGCTATTGTTGAATGTGGGTGCTGAGCAAAGCCAATGGAGAGGTGGAGGTTCCCTCTCAAAAAATGAAGAATGGTGATCTTTAGAGTTTTTTTAGGAACTCGAAAAAGTGGCTCTAACCCTTTTCTGCATAGGAAGCCTACCATTTAGCCCCTTACTTCCTTTGATATGTGGAAGCTAGTGCAACAACAATGAATTCCTCTTTGATGAATAATCCAACAACAACACGTGGTAAACCATTTTGGGTTAATTGACATGAGGGAAAATGAAGGAAGATGAGGAAAGGGTAGGCTAACTAGAAATGGTTAATAGTGTGTGCAACAACGTGATTGGGATTTGAAAATGGTTAGGATTTTAGGTGGTGGTGTAAAAGGCAATGGAGAGGGGGTGAGGATGTTAAAATAAAAATGGGACAAAATATGGATGTGTAAATAAAAAAAAAAGATTTGGGTCAAAATAAAAGTAAAAAAGAACATTTTTCACCCTTTTCACTTACTATCTATTTTTCTTTTTGAAATTTTTGGAAATAAATTTTATCCATCCAGACGAAATTGGGTGTTGAAACCTACCCAAACGTCGTCTAGCTCATTGCAGAAAATATTCTGATGACCACACTTCGCCGCTAGGCACCAACTCTTTGAAATTTCATCTAAACATCATAGTTCCGCCAACGCTTGGCGAACCACCCTACATCGTCGGGTGCCAACTCTAAAGAATTGCCTCCAGAACTCCTAGTTCAGCCTATCGCCTGGTAGTTTACCCTATACTGGCAAGCACCACACCAGTAGTGCAAAACTAGTGGTTTTTGTACCTCAAGTTAAGTTCTAATGAACCCAACCCCCAAATCGCACAATCCAAACTATATCCATACATCTTCTCATACCCAAATTGATTCATTTACACAAATCACACAACTCATACAAAAATTTTATATGCATCCAAATATATATATATATATATATATATATATATATATATATATATATATATATATATATATATATATATACGCATTCATACTTGAAACTGTGCAACCAATTGGGAATTAACTAAGATTAGGCTATGCTCATAAAAATTGTAATATAACAACCATACAATTGATGCACTCATTCAAAATCATAACTTAATCATATTATACAAATCCTTTTTCCTTTCATTCATATAATTCACCCCGCACCCACTAACTCCCTAAGACAGTAGTGATTTAGCCATTTTACGTCAAATTTAAGTGCATTCAAAAGTGCTCTTTTATCCAAGACCCAAACCCGCACCATCATGCACACACAAAACACAATTTGTTGTTGCGTACTGTGCGTCGCTTGGCAGTGCATCAGGATTCATGACAGAACCTAGATTTTTGCCCACGTGAGGAATCTCGAACCCCCGAACAATAGGGCCTATTCATCCCTACTGCACAAAATTCACCTCCAGGCAAGTTCCAACATACATACACATTTAATTACACCCAGACGAACATAAAATCACAACAAATACCACCTGGATATCCACGTCATGTTTTCAATATTTCCCCAATTCCCTCAGTGAACCATCATAGTAGTTCATGCATCAATTCACTCAATCATAATCACCACATTGGCATTCCAATCAATCTATGCATCCATAAGCATCCATCGGGAACACAAGAATTACAGGATAAACCAAAGATGTCCCAACACTCAACAACATACTGAAAATCAACCAGCGACTCACGTGCCACTTGGAGGCCCCGAACACTGCCGAGCGATTCTTGGGAAAAATCCAGAAATAACCATAATGCGTCATGCGTCGCCTGACGGGCCAAGAACTCCACTAGGCGGTTTTTGGGCAGAAACCCCAAAACGTGATTTTTAGTGAAAAATTGAAACAAAAAGGGCATTCATGCTACAATACATCACGAAAACATATGCTTTATAATTTAAAGGCTTAAATAGTCAGTTGGTCCTAGTTTTAGTTGACTTTTTTCACTTTGGTCCTACTTTTGAAATTGTTTTCAATTTGATCCTACCTTTCGTTATATTTTTTCAATCAACTCCTTTTCGTTAACTCCATCTAAATGGTTAACAGAACAGTGGCCAACGTGGTGATTTTGTGTGACATGGACACTGTTCAGTAACATGTCTGTTTCCACTGTATGCATAGACCAAATTTTAAATTAGGGTTTGTGTGTTATTGAATTGTGGTTGTCTTCCATCCATCTTTAGTTGAAAAGGAATGTCTCGTGGGGCATCTTCCTCTTCTTGAAATAGCTGGGTTCACCGAACTTGTAATTCCTGCCATGGTGGTTCTAGGGTTTCAAGCTCACCCCCAATTTGCGATTGCAGAGACATTGCATTGGTGCGCACAACTAGAACTACAAAGAACTTGGGTAAACAATTTTGGGGTTGTGCGAACTTTAATGTTTGTTTCTCAGTGTTTGACTTTCAGTGTTTCTTTCACTTTCAGTGTTTCACTTTCATCTTCATGGAAACACAAAAAAATAGAAAAAAGCTTGCAAATTGTAAACAATGTTTAAATGGGGAACAAATACTCTATCTACCGACAAACCGATAACCAACCATGAAACCCACCCCAGATAGCGACAACACAAACAATTAAAAATGGTGGGTCACTAGCGAAAACAATAAACAATGCACCACCGAAAAAAACAACTACAAATTAAAATATTCCATGGAATGCATAAACAAAAGTGTCAATAAACCCTAATCATTAACACTAAACCCAATCAATAGTCAGCAAAAATCAAACCCTAAAGCAAGATATACCGCGATGAACACGTTCAACCTTCCGCAACGATTCTTCAAAGATCAGCGTAAACCTTGGATGCCAGAAATTGATCTCAAAGGGCCAATTGAAGGATATCCCAAATTGACAAACAAATCCCCAATTCGACCCCCGAATCCCCAATTCGACAAACACAACCTAAACCCAATTTAATTCAAGTTAAACCCTAAATGATTCTGCAATTACAATTAAATGGCCAGTACAATAACATAACAGACACGTCACTGAACAGTGTCCACGTCACACAAAATCACCACGCTGGCCATTGTTCCGTTAACCATTTAGACGGAGTTAACGAAAAGGAGTTGATTGAAAAAATATAATGAAAGGTAGGACCAAATTGAAAACAATTTCAAAAGTAGGACCAAAGTGAAAAAAGTTGACCAAAACTAGCACCAAATGACTATTTAAGCCTAATTTAAACATGCAGGTGTAGCTCGCGTTACCTAGAAATCTTTCTCTAAAAGCTCTCCTAAGGATCTTTCTTCCGAAGCTTGATCTAACTCTCCTTTTCTACCCTTGAATGAACTTTCTCCCTTCCAACTCTATCCTTTGTTAAGTTAATGGCCATAAAGTGTCATTTAATGGCATTTATGGAGGTTTTCTACTCCATAATGGCCATTAGTCTTACCTCCATAGCTTCTTTGCAAATGACTAGGGTTTCTAGATTTTCTACTAATGTGTTAAAAATGATTTAAACATAAAAAGAACTATTTTGTTCTAGACAAGATTCAAACTCTCAACCACACAATTTCCAAGTACACACACAACCAACACAACATCATATAACTCATACCATTTCATGCATCTATAAGTTTATAAAATCCCTTAACATGGTTGTGCATACATTAAAAAACAAAATAAACAATAAAATGCCATACAAGTGACATACACAAGACTCGACCCCAAGTCCTCTCAACATAACCAAGTGTAATATCTCGATTGGATATTACTAATTTAAATAAAATATAGTAAAATAATATTAAATATGCCATTATTATCCAAATTTATTTTCCAAAACGCGGGAAAATTAAAACCTTAATAAAATATCTCAAAATTCAAAACCATAAATTAAACTCCAGGTTTACATAGTTCAAAACTGATCAAATAAATGTTTACAAAATAGTCAAATATAGTCTATAAAACTTCCCAAGCTAGCCCCTCTCCAGCTCTTAGCGTCACTAGCTCCACTCGAAACAACGTTTGCTCCCGTGTGACAAGTCACACGATCATCGCCAAACACACACAGAAAGGGTGAACTCATGTAACAATATAAACGTATAATTTAATACATAGAAGTTCACCCCTAAATACTTTATTTCAGCTAATGCTTAACCAAGAAACCTTATTGCCCTAAGGTTTACAACCCACAATTTTTTGACCATGGACCTTGTCGCAACCTAAATTGCGACGGGACGACGAACTAAAAAGAAATTGGTTTGGAAAAAGAGATTAGAATTCGCTACCATAGTTTATTCTGGAAGACTATGGAAAACCATAAAAATAAAATAAAGTCTGCGAAAACAAAATTTAGGGTCCGGGAATCAGTTACACGTAGGGAATGTATTAGCACCCTACAACGTCCGCCCAAAGGCGGTAACTTTGATTAAATTTGCAAAAGAGATGTGTTTATTTTATAATATTTATTTTTCTCAAAAATAAGAAAATAAATTGAACAAATATACATTTTGAGTGAAAGGGACCCGAAAAGGGTTAAAACCTTGGTCCTACGTATTCTCATTAAAAATGAGAAATCAGGACTACGTAGTTCTTTATAAAAAAGAGTTTGATTAAATTATTTATTTTTTGAAAGTTGTCTTTTGACATTTTTGAAAATGAGAGTCATGCGATGCGTGCGGCTGGGTTGACACAAAAAACATTTTTATATTTTGTATTTTTAAAAAAAAATGTCGTGTGACCTGAACGGTCGATTAGAGACCAAAAGCATTTTTATAATTTTGTATTTTAAAAAGGAGTGTTGTGCGACGCGAGTGATCAATTAGACACTGTACTGTACCTGGCCAACTTAACTATACCATACCTGGTCAACTTAACCATATAAATGACGACCCTTACGTATATGCCGGAAACAACCCAAGTACACGACTTGAGCCGGCATAGACTTAAACTCATAACTGAATGAAGCCTAAACTAACAACAAAGCGGCCAACCTAGGATAGTGCACAGGCAAAGACGACATCCGTCAACTGGAGAAGTAACCGGATCAGACCGCTCCTAAAAGACTTAGCAAAATGAAAGCCCTTCTGCCATCCAATAAGCCCACGATAGTCGAACTAAGGGCCTGGGCCAAGGCCCAGGCCCACCTGCAGCCCAAACTAGGGCCCAGCCCATGTCGTAATCAAACATAATTAATACTCTATAAATACGCGTGGACCCCAGTAATTAAAGGTACGCATTCATTACTCCATTAATCACCTGATTTGACCTTTTGAGAGTTTTGACTTACTTGAGCTTCGGAGTCCCTTCTGCAGGTAACCCCTCCTGGGTCCAAACCGACATGTACCACTTGAGCTAGTATTGTTCCTTGTCATAACTCTTCACATTAATTAATATAGAGATCCTTTTACTCTCTTTTTGATTAAATACATATTTATTTATTTAATTTTCCTGGGTTTTACAACTCTCGTAAACAAGAATGAAACCCACACAACCTTAAAAGAGAGAAAAAATTGAACATAACGAGAAAAGGAAAACGACACTAATATAGGTTTTAATGAAAGTGGTCAAGAACCTCAATTCCACCATGTTCATTTGAAACTCACCACTCTTAAACCACTCACGATTTGGTCACCTTCCACCCCACTCACATGATAAAACACCTAAAATCATTTGAAGGAAAACCAATCATGGGACTTGTTAGATTGACATAGTTAGTATCGTAGAAGAGGTCTCACAAAGACCTGTAATGTGAGTCAACCTTAGCTAAATAGGCTCTAAGTAGAGACTGGTTAGATTGACATAGTCAACCTTCTAGAGGAGTTCTCTACAAAGACCTTTAATGTGAGTCAACCTTAGATAAGTTGATTCTTAGCGGGGATTTGCTAGATTGACGTAGTCAATCTTTTAGAGAAGATCTCTACGAAGACATTTAATGTGAGTCAACCTTAGAAGAGTTATTTTTTTAGCTGGGACTTGGTAGATTGATGTCGTCAATCTCGTAGAGGAGGTCTCTACAAAGACCTTTAATATGAGTCAACCTTAGCTAACTTAGCTTTGAGCAGGGACTTGCTAGATTGACATAGTCAATCTCGTAGGCGAGGTCTCTATAGAGACCATTAATGTGAGTCAACCTTAGCTAACTTGGTTCTTAGCAGGGACTTGCTAGATTGAGGTGGTCAATCTTGATCTCGTAAAGGAGGTTTCTAAAGAGACCTTCAATGTGAGTCAACCTTAGCTAAGTTGGTTCTTGTTAAGACTTTGGCCAATGTACCAAGTCGTGCAAGTAGTAACCGGTAAGACCGAGATATCGTTTTCCAAGAGACTCATGTATACTAAATAATTGCGTAATTAGTGACTAATTTAAACTAATGAATAAATTCATAATTTGGGTTTTTGTATGCAAGAAATTAAATATTTCATAAACAAGTAAAATTGAACTTGATATTTGAAGACTCTAGAAAATGGTAAAGACTAGAAATGCAATGGATTGATATTTTTGGAGTTAGACTTCACCTACTTCACTCTCATGTATATTAAACAACAAAACTCTTCTCCATTAATTACTAATGTCAACCCACAAGTATACTCAAACCCTAATCTCTTAGTTGAATGAGCCTAAGTTTCCTTATTTAGAGCTAATTCCTTGAATCCCTAAATATACAAACCCGCTTTACAAATTAGGGTTTAGGACAACTAATGGGTCAAGTTCCATTCCTAGATACAAGTTCCATTAGGTATCTTGTTCTAATTTAAGGTTTCAAGATATATTTTCCAATACCTAATGACCCAAATATCATGCAATGAATGGTTAAAACAAAGCAATAGCTTTAAATACACAAACAAAGTCACCTTTGCTTGGTGGTGGTGGGAGTTTCTCAATGACATCCACCTTTGCTTTTTCCACTTCAATGCCCTTGGAAGATATTTTGTGGCCCAAGACAATCCCTTCAGTCACCATGAAATGGAATTTCTCCTAATTGAGAATGAGATTGGTTTCAACACATCTCTTGAATACAACTTCTAGATTTGCTAAGCAAAGATCAAATGAGCTTCCAAACACCGAGAAGTCATCCATGAAGACCTCTATGCACTTCTCCACAAGGTCGGAAAAAGTAGCCAACATACATCGTTGAAACGTGGCTGATGCATTGCAAAGCCCAAATGACATCTTTCTATAAGCATAGATACCAAAAGGGCAAGTGAAGGTTGTCTTCTCTTGGTCTTTAGGGTCCACCACAATCTGGTTATAACCAGAATAGCCATCCAAAAAGCAATAGAAAGCTTGACCCGCCAATCTCTCTCTAACATTTGATCCATGAAAGGAAAAGGGATGTGATCCTTCCTTGTGGCCTTGTTCAACTTCCTGTAGTCTATGCACATCCTCTAGCTGGTCACGGTTCGTGTGGGTATCAACTCATTCTTGTCATTACGAACCACTGTCATGCCGCCCTTCTTGGGAACCACTTGCACTAGACTCACCCATGCACTATCAGAGATTGGGTAGATAATCCCAACATCAAGAAGTTTTAAAACCTCCTTTCTCACCTCCTCTTTCATCACAGGATTCAACCTTCTCTGAGGTTGTGCCACTGGCTTGAAATCCTCTTCCATGAAGATTCTATTTATGCAATAGGAGGGACTGATTCCCTTCAGATCAAATATAGACCAACCAATGACTCCTGAGTTGACTTTTAACACGTTAATAAACTTTTCTTCTTCTGAGGGTGATAAGGAGTTACTAATGATCACAGGTTTGTTGCTACCCCCTTCAAGAAACACATACTTCAAATGTGGGGGCAACATCTTCAACTCCACTTTTGGCTCTGTGACTTCATTCTCACCCTTCAAATCTTCCATCTTCGCCTCATGAGGAGGGATTTCCTTCAAAGCATCAAGATTGGCTAAGCACTCATCAATCTCTTCTCCTCCTTATCATTGAGAGTCTCAAATGCATCAATTAGAGCTTTCTCTAGAGGGGATGAGGCGTGTAGATCTTTCTTGGAGCTCATGAGCACTTCATCAAGCATATCAACTCTGAAGCATCCTCCAATATCTTTTGGGTGAGACATGGCTTCAAAGACATTGAAGTTCACTTCTTCATCTTGAACTCTCACTGTGAGTTTGCCATCATCAACATCAATTAGCACTCTTGCAGTCTTCATAAATGGCCTCCCCAATATGAGAGGAACTTCAACATCCTCCTCCATCTCCATTATAACAAAGTCCACTGGGAATAGGAACTTGTCAACTTTAACTAGCACATCCTCCACTACTCCGTGGGGGTATTTGATTAACCTATCCGCCAGTTGCAATGTCATTCGAGTGGGCTTGATTTCCAACTCCTCAATCTTCTTGAGCATAGAAAGAGGCATTAAGTTGATGCTAGCACCCAAATCAAGTAAGGCCTTCCCCACAGCTTGGCTCCCAATTGTGACTGGAAGTGTAAAGCTGCCAGGATCCTTGAACTTTGGAGGCAACATCTTCTGAATGATAGCACTGCATCCAGCCTCTAGTTCTATGGTTTCCTCTTCAATAAATCTTCTCTTCTTTGTGAGGATTTCCTTCATAAACTTTGCATAGGTTGGCATTTGCTCCAAGGCTTCTGAGAAGGGAATATTGATTTGAAGCCTCTTGAAAATGTCCAGAAACCTTGCAAATTGCCTTTCTTTATCTTTCTTAGAAGGCTTAAGAGGATATGGGAGAGTCTTCACGGGTGGTGGCTTTATTGCCACTTCCTTCTTTTTCTCATTTTCTCTATTTTCAATTTTATTCTCTTCCTCTTCTACAACAATTTCCTCATCTATCTCTTCCTCATCTTTTTCTTCTCCTTTATCATTGGGCTTGGCTTTAGCTTCATCACTTCCTTTAGCATTCAACCCCACTTCTTTACCACTTCTTGTGACCACCGCTTTGCATTGCTCTTTGGGATTGGCTTCGGTGTTGGCGGAAAATGAACTACTTTGTTGATTCGCCACTTGCTTGGCCAATTGCCCCACTTGCACCTCCAAGTTTTTAATTGAGGCATCGGTGTTCTTCTGATTCTGAATTGACATTTGCATGAATTGCTGCATCATGTCTTCAAGCTTGGATGTTCTATCAGACAAAGAAGGATGTTGGTAAGTTTGTTGATGTGGGGGCCTATTGGAAGGTCCAGCTTGGCCCATGCTTTGATGAGGTCTCCATCCTTGGTTATAGTTCCCTGGTCGGCCTTGATTGCCCATATAACTAACTTCCTCTTGAGATGTGCTTAGCATAGCACATTGCCCATTAGTATGGTTTCCTCCACATAACTCACAACTTTGCACTTGTTGGAGTTGAGCTACAGAGGCATTTTGAAGCTCTTGAGGAAGTTGTGACAATTTCTTCATCAGGGTCTCCAGCTGCTGAGTCATAATCT